>Ga0210134_1000076_pt1 | contig 12429 bp, 9 predicted proteins | sample RushSE_CattailNL_3_FD_185565 | JGI IMG/M metagenome (GOLD analysis project Ga0210134, IMG submission 185565) | Wetland microbial communities from San Francisco Bay, California, USA, that impact long-term carbon sequestration - RushSE_CattailNLB_D2... | ecosystem: Environmental > Aquatic > Marine... | reverse complement strand
GGCATCAGTATTAATAGGGACGGAAACACGAGAAATGTCATGACCAAGGACACGAGAATACCGGCACTCATCATCCATCCGAAGGTGATCACCGGCAGAATATTGCAAAGCAGCAGTGAACCAAACCCGGCCATTGTCGTCAAATTGGCAAACAGGCAGGGTTTTGCCATTAAACGGACGGTATCAAGGATCAGCTCTCGTTGTTCCGCACCGGGTTTTTTTATACAAAGCTCGCGGTACCGCACAATCAAATGAATTGATGTGGACATGGTTAGGATAAGTTGCAGGGAGATAAAATTGGACGATATAACAGTGACTTCCCAGTCGAACAATCCCAAAAGACCCAACATTGCAACAACTGAAAAAGCGCAGCAGATTATGGGTAAAAATATCCAACGTAACTTTCTGAAAATAATGCCGAGTGTTATGATCAAAAAAAACAGGACGCCGAGGCCGAATACTTTCAAATCGTTTTTAATAAAACTGATCAAGTCATCCGCAATCATGCTGACGCCTCCCAGAAAAAGATCGGCATCGTCACGATAATTATCCATAATTGAACGGATTGAAGCAATATCCTGATGTCGGATCTCCCGCATCCGGTCCCGGTAATCCCTAAATCGTTCGATGACCTTCCTGAACTCGGCAGCTTCCTCCGAAGAGAGACCTTCATCAGCCTGTTTCTCTTTTAAACGATTACGGGCATTCAGCAGATTGCTGTAAACATCGTCTGCAGCGAAGTAGATCAACAGTGCAGTGGTCTTGAGGTTCGGGCTGACAAGAAGCTTTTGATAAAGCGGGCTGTTCTTAAATTCGATTTTTGCCAGGGTCTTGTCAACCGTTGATGATTCAAGGGACTTAATATTCCCGGCCAATTCTTTGATCGGAACCGGAGGGCTCTCAAGGAGCGGAGCGTTCAGTATTGAAACAACCGATGAAACTCTTTGAAGTTTCCTTAAGTCGTCACACAGGCGGGACAGATTTTTGAGCGTCACATCGGAAAATAACTCCCCTCTCGGGGCATAGGTCATTACCAGATAATCTTTAAGTCCATAGCGGGAATCAATGAGTCGTGAATATCGAAGGTCTTTATCGTCCTCGAGCATCAGGGTTTCCGCCGATGCATCAAGCTTGAAGTCTTTTGCAGCATAACCGAGAAATGAAACCAATACGATAAGACAGGCAATAACAACTTTCGGTCGTTCAAGTATGACTTTATCGAAAAACTGTGTGAACAAGGAAGAAAATATATTCATATGGATTGCTGAAACAGATGTATTTGAACCCGAACCGTTTTTAAGACGATTGTTTTTTCTCCGGTTTTTCAAGTCTTAGTAGAAGCTCATCAACAGTGCCTTTGCTGAGAATTTCGTTAAACTGAGACCGGTATGTTGAAATAAGGCTGACCCCCTCAATCTCTATGTCATAGATTTTCCAGCTGTCCCTTGACTTATAAAGTTTGTACAACATAGATATATTGCTGTCTTTAGAAATCACTTTGGTCGGTATCTGAATTTTTTGCCCTTCCTGAATCGGTGCGTCATAGGCAACCTTTTCATCTGTATAAAGGGCTAGTTTATCAAGATACGACGCTTTTAAACGTGCAACAAAAAGATCGGTAAATCTCTCTTGTTTTTCTTCCGATAGACCGGGCCAGTATTTTCTTCCCAAAGTGAGTTTTGCCATGAGTTTATAATCAAACACCGGCTCAACGATTTCCAAAACTCGTTTGTTCTTGTCCTCCTGACCAAGATCCTTGCTCTGCAATACCTCAAGCGCCGCTTCGAGTTTGCTTACCAGCAATTCTTTTGCCGCACTTTTGTCATCCGCCCAGCCGGACTGACCCATAATCAGCAAAGTCAAAACCGTAAACAGTAGTTTTCTCATGTTGATACCTCTGATTATAGCCGCTTTTTTTTCTTTTGTGTAACCGATATTTTGTGTTTATGCAACCCCATATCTATCGTAAAAAGGGAAAAAAAGGCGCAACTCCGGTAAAATGCACGATTTATGCCACAATATCATTTAAAAAATGTTAAAACAGATTAATCCCTATATTTTCAGGAAGTTGGAAAAATTTTACCTGAAAAAGTGCTCTCGAGGATGAAAAGAGATTCAATCCCCGTCATAATTTTGGCAAATTTTTTTAGGACATACTTCTGGCGGATGAATTACCGCCGGTATTTGCCCATTAGCTGTGTCTGGCCGATAATATGATTTTCCATTGCCTTCAATAGCTGTTTTTTGGTGGTTCCGGAAGGCAGGTTCATCAGCCGATCAAGGGCGTATAATTTGAAAAAATATCTGTGGGTGCCACCCGGCGGGCAGGGGCCGCCGTATCCTATCTTTCGAAAATCATTAATTCCCTGTGTCCCACCCTCTTCCGGATGGTCAATGGATGCCACTCCTTCAGAGAGACCTTCCGTATCTGCCGGAATATCATAGTATACCCAGTGAACCCATATCCCCACCGGTGCATCCGGATCATCGCAGATGAGCGCAAGGCTCTGCGTACCGGCTGGAAGGGCATTCCATTTAAGCGGTGGCGACACATCGGCCCCGTCACAGGTATATTTGTCGGGGATCATCCCACCTTCACCAAATGCCGAGCTTGTCAGTTCCATGGTTCCTCCTTCTGCTTTTGCAAAGGGTAATGTTAACAGAATGATAACGAAAAAAAGCATCAAACAAGGTTTTGTGGTATTGTTCTCTTTCATAATTTCATTCCTTTAAATCGACGGATGGGTTGGAGAAAAGAATTCGGGGATTCAAGCTTAGACCCTTTGCCCCTGGTTTGATCGACCAACCCTTTGAGAGAAGATTCATTTAAATTGAGTGCATCACATGTTGTTGGTTGCAAACGACGCAATCCTCGTTTCATGCCAGTATTCACTGTTCTTGTTAAAATCTGCAAAACCCACATGCCCACCTGATTTCGGCATTTCAAGAAAAAGATAAGGATTCTTTTTCGCTTCTTCAACAGGATAACACGCTTCACCCAAAAAAGGGTCGTTCTGAGCGTTGATAATTAGTGACGGAATGTTGATATCTGCCAGAAATTGTTTGCAACTGCATTTAGAATAGTAGTCTTTTGCATTTAAAAACCCGTGAATGGGGGCCGTATATCTGTTGTCAAATTGTTCGAACGTTCGGATCGAGTGGTAATCCGCATCATCGATTTTACCCGGCATGATTTGCATTTTTATGCGTATCTTGTCGTGAAACATTTTTAAAAAACGCTTCATGTAGAGCCGGTTAGATCTTTTTGCGAGCTTCCTGGAACTTGATTCAAGATCACAGGGCACCGAAACAGCGGCTGCGTTTTTAATCAGCGGAAATACCGCGTGCCTCTTTGCTCCCAAATACATCAAGGTCAAATTGCCGCCTACACTGAACCCCACAAGCGAAATACACGAATACCGCTTTTTATTGACAACATGGGTCACAACCCTGTGCAGGTCTTCGGTCGCGCCGCAGTGATAGGATCGGATGAGGCGATTCGGTTCACCGCTGCATCCCCTGAAATTGAAGGCGATGCCGTCCCACCCTCTCGTGTTAAATGCTTTTATCATTCCAAGGACATATGAACGCCGGGAATGACCTTCCAGACCATGTGAGACAACAACCGCCCGATCTGCACCAACCCGTGACCAGTCCAGATCGATAAAATCACGATCAGATGTTAAAATTCGTTCCCGAACATAATTGACACCCCTTACTTTTCTGAAAAGGGATGGATAAATGGTCTGAAAATGCGCATTTGATAATAATAACAATGGTTTGAAGTCTGATTTCAAAATTAACGGCATCTGAACCGTCCTGGGATGATCATTTCACGTTGAATCTATATTATTTGCATGATAGGAAAAATTGATCAAGCAACATTTAATTGAAGAGTACCCTGTAGCCCCTCTAAAACGAACGTAAAATGGAAAACAATAAACCAGCCTGTTCCTGGCCCAAAAAAGATCCCCTTCTTATAAAATATCATGATAAAGAATGGGGATCCCCGCTGCATGATGACAAAAAACTTTTTGAATTTCTAGTACTTGAAGGATTCCAGGCAGGGTTAAGCTGGCTGACAATTTTGAGAAAGAGAGAAAATTTCCGGAAGGCTTTTGATGGATTCGATTTCAATAAAGTTGCCACGTATGATCGGCAAAAAATAAATTCCCTGTTGGAAGACAGCGGAATAATCCGCAATAAATTAAAGATTGAAGGTGCTGTTACAAATGCAAAGGCTTTTATTGAAGTGATAAAAGAATTCAGAACATTTGATACATACATATGGAATTTTACCGGCAACAAGCCGATCCACAATGGATTCGAATCTATTAAAGAGATTCCCGCAAGAACGGAATTGTCGGATCTCATCAGCAAAGATTTAAAAAAAAGAGGATTTAAATTTGTCGGGTCAACAATTGTTTATGCCCACATGCAGGCAACCGGAATGGTGAACGACCACATAAAAAGTTGCTTCAGATATAAAGAGATTATCGAAAAGTATGGTTAGCTAAGGAAGATTGAGGTTCTCCGCAGCCTCGTTAAAAAGGGATTTCCGCTACGCTGCAACAAGTTCCAGGGTGGTCTTCAATCCTCACTCCGATTTTTAGGCGTTTTATCCTTTTACCTCATTGATCCGGTCCGTAAGCTCCGGGACAAAATCGAGGATATCAGTCACAACGCCCACATCCGCAGCCTGGAAAATGGGTGCTTTGGGATTTTTATTAACCGCAATGATAAAAGGCGCACCTTTGATGCCGCCCAAATGCTGAAAGGCACCGCTGATCCCCAGCGCCAAGTATACTTTCGGCTTGACGGTCTTGCCTGACGTTCCGACCTGGCGGGACTTCTCCAGCCATTTTGCATCCACAATGGGCCTTGAGCACGACACATCCGCACCCATGGCCTTGGCCAGATCAAATATGATTTCAAGGTTTTCCTCATCTTCGATCCCCCTGCCGACAGATACCAGAACATCCGATTTGGTGATATCGACATCGCCGACCTCTGCCTCCACGATTTCCAGAAAACGGCGGGCACCACCCGGAAGACCGCCCTTCAGAGCTTCGGCAGTTTTGTCGATGATGTTGCCGTCAGTCCCCTTGCTTTCATCCGCCTTGAATGAGCCCGGCCGAACGGTAATGACAGCCCCTTTGGAAATATCGCAAAGGACATGGGTGCTGACCTGACCTAAATATTCTTCACGAACAGCCTTGAGTTTTCCATCTTCGATGCCTTTAAAACCAAAGACATCCGGAAGATAAACCGAGTCAAGTTTGATGGAAAGACCCGGGGCCAGATCCATGCCGAAATGTTCATGGGGGATCAGAACAATGCTTTCTTTTGGCAGGATACGAGTCAGCATCGGCCGGAGCACTTCCGCACTGATATAAGCCAGAGCTTCGTTGTCGATCTTCCAGACCTCGTGAAAGGAAGACGCAATATCCTTGCACACTGTATCAAGATTGGCACCGTCTCCGGCGACAACAGCAGTGACTGAACCATCCGGGTTGAGTTTTCGGCCGGCGGATATCAACTCAAGGGCCGTATCGTCTATAACACCATTCCTGTGTATAATATATGCAAAAATCTGTTGAGCCATTATTTGATTCCTCCCTTGGCCTTTAAGAGTTCGATGAGTTTGTCGATGATTTCATCGGTGCTCCCTTCCAGGATCTCCGCACCTTCCCCGGGTTCAGGCACAAAATAATCGAGACGTTTTGTCCGAGCCCCTGACGCTCCGACCGTATCCGCGGTGATACCGAGGTCGCCGGCATTGTGAACCGGAATTTCAATTGACGCCACTTTCCGGATGCCGCGAATTCCCACATACCGAGGTTCATTGATACCGGTCTGAATCGAAAGGACGCACGGAAGATCAATTTCACTCATCTCCTGGTTTCCGCCGGCAATTTCACGACCGACTTTTATTTTTTTGTCGTCAACAATGTCTATGAAATTCACCAGAGAAGCATAGGGCCAGTCAAGCATCGCAGCCAGCATACCGCCGACCTGACCTGCGCCGTCATCTGCTTGGGCACCAGTCAGAATCAGATCGTACCCCCCCTTTTCTACCGCGGCCTTTAAAATAGCGGCGGTCCCTCTTCCATCAGATCCCTTGAACGCATCATCTGAAAGGAGCAGGCCATTATCCGCGCCCATGGCCATCTCTCTTCGAACAACCTCTTCATCTTCTTCGTCGCCGACGGTGATAACGGTGACGCTGCCGCCGACCTTGTCGCGAATCTGAATCGCTTCTTCAACCGCATAATTATCCCATTCATTGACGGAATATACCAGATCATCCCGTTCGATATCCGTCCCGTCTCTGTTGACCGCTATCTCGTTTTCCGAAGTGTCCGGAACCCGCTTGATACACACCAAGATCTCCATATTTTCCTCCGACATTTTTAGTTATCCGATACCCATTTGGATATTTTAAAACAAATCTGTTTTTAGGAAGCTTCAGGTGTGCTTAAATTTTTGCTGGAAGCTGTTTGAGTGGATTACGGCTCGTTATAAAAAAACCATTCCGGATTGGCTTTAATACGATCATATGGTCTTAAATACAAAACCATTCTCAAAAGCTAAGACCGATTTTTTCATTACGAGCCGTTATCTACGAGTTCTTTCAGCAAAAATTTAAGCACACCTGAAGCGATTCATTTTCAAAAACCTTATTTCTACGTTATCTGTTATTTTTTAACTGGTATCATTTTATTCACGAAATAACGATGTGAATTCAGCATGTTTTCAATCAACAAGCAAATGCCGTTCGACCAGTTCAACGAGATCGACGGCCTCCATCTCTCCTTCAAAGCCGCTGGTCTTAATGGCATCTTCAATATTGACCATGCAAAAGGGACAGGCCGTAACGATCACATTTGCACCGGCGGCTTTCGCCATTTCAACCCTTACCTGTCCCATCCTTTTTTCTTCGATGGGCTCGTAAAAAAGCATTAGACCGCCGCCGCCGCAGCAGAACGATCGGTCCCTGCAGTTTTTGGTCATTTCAACCCGATGGATTCCGGGGATCGAATCGATGACCTCCCGTGGGTCATCGTAAAGGTTGTTGTGACGGCCAAGATAACACGGATCGTGATATGTATAAATTTTATCTGAACGCTCGACAGTCTTTAAACGGATGACGCCCGATTTTATGCTTTTTAAGATGGTCCGGCTGATATGTTCCACCGGCGGGATATCTTTGTAGTCGTTTTTCAATGCATTGAAGGCATGAGGGTCTGCGGTAACGATACAATTTGCGCTTGTATTATTAATGGCTTCTGTATTTCGATCTTTTAACTCCAAAAAGAGCATCTCCTCACCGAATCGCCGGACCTCGTGGCCGCTGTCTCTTTCAGACGGCCCCAGAATTCCGAAATCGATGCCCGCAGCGGCAAGGACTTTCGCTGTCGCCCGACCGATGTCCTGTATCCGGTCATCATACGATGTAATACTGTCGACAAAATAGAGGGTATCGGCGGTCTCTTTCCCCCCCAGAATCTTTACATTGAGATCTTCGGGCAATCCCCCGGTCCAGTCCGCTCGCTTCTTCTCCATCTTTCCGAAAGGATTGCCGCGTTTTTCAAGTGCACCCAAGGGTTTCTGGAGGGATTGCGGCACCATACCGTCGTCCACCAATCCGCGTCGGACGTCAACAATTTTATCGATATATTCGATGAAAACGGGACACTCTTGTTCGCAGGCGCCGCAGGTGGTGCACGACCAAATCTCATCTTCTTCTAACACATTTCCAATAAACGGATTCACATCTACCGGCTTGCCCTTGAGGGGATACTTATTGAATGAATAGTTTCGGCATTTAATGGATATAAATCTGGGAGAAAGGGGGCGCCCCACAGCATTGGCCGGGCAGTTGTCTGAACATCTCCCGCAATCGACACAGGAATAGAAATCGAGGATGTGTTTCCAGGTAAAATCCTCGTACTTCTTCACCCCAAACGATTCAAGGTCATCCAGTGCTTCATCGGTTACGCCCCACCGGACAGGTTTTACAGTGCCTTTGTCGAGTTTCATTAAAAACACATTGGGCAAAGACGTAATCACATGAAAATGCTTTCCCATGGGTAAAAAACAGAGGAAAAAGAAGAAAGTCAGCTCATGCAAAAAATACGCCCCCACATGGATATGCTGAAGCATATCTACGGGAAGGGGCATTAAAATATGGGTTGCCATCCATGTACCGGTCACCGGAACCAGTATATCGGGTTTCAATCCACGTTGAATTTGAGCCGCAAACTCGCTTCCCTCAAAGGCCATATCAAAGGTAACCAACCCTGTAATCAGCATCAGTACCAGAACGGCTTCCCAGGTATGTTCTTTACCGTATTTTGCCGGCACCGCATATCGTTTGGGTTTAACGACAAGTCGACGATACATTGCAACCAGACATGCTGCCAGTACAAGTGTTCCGGCAATATCCTTGAGCACCGTGTAAACCTGACCGGCCATTCCGCCCATTCCCGGCAGGACATAGCCGTCTGAAATTCCGAGCAACACAAGGGTTACGGATCTTAAAGACAAAATAATAAAACCCGAAAAGAGCGCAATATGAATAATTCCTGCATCCATGTATCTGGGATGACGGTATTGCCCGACAGCATACTTTAACATTTTTAAAAATCGAACCGTTAAACGATCCAACCGCGGATCCGGAAACGCTTTAACCATCGGTTTCAAGCGAATGGCAATAATGTATGTAAAAACTGCCACACCAACCAGTGGAATGATCAATGAGAAAATTACCGTGGGAATCCCCAGAACAGTCGCCTTTGCCGGAGATATCAATGCTGCTTCCATATATTAACTTTTCACTCCCCAACCCGTATCAATGGAAAAATAGCAAGCAAACGATAGATAATGAATGAATGTTCATTCATTTTTTAACAGACGTATTTTTCGGCTGTCAAGAAAAAGTTCAGCTTTTCATATGATTTTGAATATATCTTAATATATTAGTATCGCATAAATTACAAGCTTTCTTGACAAATATCCATTTTCATCCTAACACATATAGGTAAATAATTCACCCATGTAAAAGACAACTTCAACCGTGCTGTGACAAACCATAATAGAGGGTCATATGACAACAGAAATTAAATATGAAAATAGGCCATGGTTAAGCAGTTATGAAAAGGGTGTTCCGGAAAGCATTTCTTACGAAGAAATATGTCTTCCGGATATTCTTGGAAGAACTGCCGGCAAATTCCCGGATAAAATGGCGCTGCTTTTCGAAGGATACAAAGTGACCTATCGTGAACTCAATGACATGGTTAACCGTTTTGCAGCAGTTTTGCATGCGTTTGGAGTTCGTAAAGGCGACAGCATCGCCATCCTTTTACCCAACGTTATCCCCTGTGTCGTTGCCTATTATGCCATACTGAAGATCGGGGGAATCGTAGTGATGAACAACCCTTTGTATACAGACCGTGAGCTTGAATATCAATTTAATGATTCCGGTTCAAAATTTCTCATAACCTTGGATCTTCTGGGAAACCGAATGATCGATCTAAGACCGAAAACAAACATAGAACATATCATCTATACCTCCATTGGAGACTATCTACCTTTCCCAAAGAATCTTTTGTTTCCGCTCGTAGCCAAAAAGAAAAATCTTGCGGCAGATGTAAAACCTTTTGAAAATGTGCACAAGTGGAAAGATGTTCTGGCAAAAAGCACTGGGAATCCCCCCAACGTTGAGCTTTTGTTTGACGATATCGCTATGTATCAGTATACCGGGGGAACCACCGGTGTTTCAAAAGGCGTTATGCTCACCCACGCCAATTTGAGCAAGCAGGTTCAACAGATTGGTGCATGGTTCCCCACCTTCGACAGCAATGAAATCATGCTGGGAGCACTTCCTTTTTTTCATGTATTTGGCCTCACAACCGCAATGAATCTGGCCATTTATCTGGGATGGGGCGATATTCTTGTCCCCAAACCTCAGCCGGAACAGTTAATCCAGGCCATTAAGAAATTCAAACCGACATTTGCACCGTTGGTGCCGACCATGTATATCGGCATACTGAACCATCCGCACATCGACAAAATCGATTTAACATCCATAAAAGGATGCTTTTCAGGAAGCGCCCCGCTTCCGGTGGAAGTAATCAGAGACTTTCAAAACAAAACCGGAGCCGTCATCGTCGAAGGGTATGGCCTCACGGAATCATCACCCGTTACCCATGTCAACCCGTATGCCGGCGGTAAGCGGAAAGTCGGAAGTATCGGCGTCCCTATTCCCGACACCCATTGCCGAGTCGTCGATCTCAATGACGGTGAGACAGACCTTCCCATCGGAGAACCAGGTGAACTTCTTGTCAAGGGTCCCCAGGTTATGAAAGGATACCGGAACAATGCTGAAGAGACGGCCGCCACGCTTACGGATGGTTGGCTTCACACCGGAGATATCTCCAGGATGGATGAAGACGGATATTTTTATATCGTAGACAGAAAAAAAGATATGATCTTGTCCGGTGGTTTGAATGTGTACCCGCGTGACATTGAAGAGGTATTATATGAAAATCCCAATGTGCAGGAAGCCGCCGCCATCGGAATTCCCCACCCCACCCGCGGTGAATCCGTCAAAGTTTTTGTTGCGCTTAAGGAGGGTGCAACCACCACACAGGAAGAACTCATCGAATATTGTAAAGACAAGATGGCCAAGTACAAGCTTCCGACAGAAATTGAATTCAGGAAGGAACTGCCCAAAACAAATGTCGGCAAAATTTTAAAAAAAGAGCTCAAAGCAGAGGAAATGGCAAAGCATCGAACTACAACGTAAAGCATCCAGATGACCCGGATTTGGTTATCCCCCGCTTGTCCGAATACCAAATCTCAATGACCAAAATTCGAAAATCCGTAACTGTTTAGATTTTTGAAACAAATTTGTTTTTAGGAAGAAAATGAGTGAAGATGTTACAGGAAAGATCATGCGTTTTAGATGGCTGATCTTTCTTGTTCTTGCGCTTGCCTATCTTTTTGTTTACTTCCACCGCCTTTCTCTTTCCGTCGTCGCGAACGATTTGATAAAAGAGTTCCAAACAACCGCCAGTGTCATGGGGTTGCTTGGATCGATATATTTTTACTGCTATGCGTTTATGCAGTTCCCCGCCGGCCTCCTCTCGGATTCATTGGGTCCTCGAAAATCCGTCACATTGTTTTTAATTATCGCTTCCGCGGGAAGTATTATATTCGGATTTGCGCCGACCATAGAAGTTGCCTTTTTGGGAAGGATCATGGTGGGGCTCGGTGTTTCCATGGTCTTCATCCCTACCATGAAAATCCTGTCTCGATGGTTTTATCCTCACGAATTTGCCTTTATGACCGGTATTCTGAATGCAATCGGCGGTATCGGGGTCCTCGCGGCCACGTGGCTTCTTGCCTTAATGACCCTTTTTTTAGGATGGCGCGTTTCGTTCGAGCTCATCGGATGTTGCACGTTTATCATCGTAGCCATGGTATGGTTTATCGTCAGTGATCGTCCCGAAGACAAAGGCTGGCCTTCGCTGAAAGAACTCGGCAAAGAAAAAGGAAAGGTTTCCGGACCGGTGAGGCAGATCCCTTTGCTCCAGGGGGTTCGTCACGTCGTTTCCGAGAAATACTTCTGGCCGGTGGCAATATGGTTTTTCTTTGATTGCGGCATATTTTTCGGTTTCGGAGCACTGTGGGGCGGGCCTTATCTGATGGATGTTTACGGCATGACCCGCGCCCAGGTCGGCACGGTGCTCAGTATGATTGCATGGGGAATGATCGTCGGAAGTCCTCCCCTTGGATTTATTTCGGACAAGTTAATGAAAAGCCGAAAGAAGCCGTTTGTCCTGTGTAATTTGGTGCTGGTCATAGAACTTGTATTTCTCAAAATTTACCCGGCCGGCCTTTCTCGAGTTGCGCTTTTTATTTTCTTTTTTGTTTTTTCAATTTGTGCCTCATCAGTGGTTATCCTTGCCTTCACCATCATTAAAGAGCTTTTTCCCGTTGAAATTGCCGGCACTTCAACCGGGATGGTGAACCTTTTTCCATTTTTAGGCGGTGCCGTCTTTATGCCGCTATTGGGGCGGGTTTTGGATGCGTATCCCAGGTCCGATGCCGGTGGGTATTCTCTCGATGCCTATTCGATGCTCATCCTCATCCTTTTGGGGTCCTCTGTCTTGTCCCTGATCTGCACCTTGTTGACAAAAGAAACGTTTCAAGAGAAAACGGCTTCCTGATGTTATTCTTTCGTGTTTTTAACATTTCGTATCTGTTTAGATCTTTGAAACACATCTGTTTTTAGGAAGCTCCGGGTGTGCTTAAATTTTTACTGGAAGCTGTTTGAGTGGATTACGGCTCGTTATGAAAAAACCAATCCGAATTGGCTCAAATGCGATCATATGGTCTTAAAACCAAAACCATTCTCAGAAG
>Ga0210134_1000075_pt1 | contig 12438 bp, 10 predicted proteins | sample RushSE_CattailNL_3_FD_185565 | JGI IMG/M metagenome (GOLD analysis project Ga0210134, IMG submission 185565) | Wetland microbial communities from San Francisco Bay, California, USA, that impact long-term carbon sequestration - RushSE_CattailNLB_D2... | ecosystem: Environmental > Aquatic > Marine... | reverse complement strand
TTATGATACCGCATTGATCCTTTTCCAGGTGATTGGCCAGCCTCATGTTCGATTCAGGAGTGTACTTAAAAATGAACTTAAACAACTCAAAGATTTTCAAGGCGTTACTGGTATTACATCCTTTGATGACGATGGGGACGCGCGAAAAAACCTGTACATCCTTCAAATAAGGGGCCGACATTTTGTTGAACTGAACCACCGTTAAGTATATGAGTTTTGCGTATAAGACATATAACCTTCTCAACATAGGATTGTTTTTCATTTTTTTCCCGCCGTTCTGGCTCTACACACGCTTGACCGGTCGCTATTCCGACAGCCTCGGCCAACGCCTCGGGTTTTATCCGCAGTCGATCCTGGACGATATCGTCGGTTCACCGAGAATATGGATTCATGCGGCATCCGTGGGAGAGGTGAGCGCCGCTGAAGCGATCATCGAATCTCTGACGCGGATGATGCCCGATTGCGCCGTCATTCTTTCTACGACAACGGAACATGGTCAGGCTTTGGCCAGGGAAAAATTCAAATCAAAGGCGATATGCATCTATGCGCCTGTTGATTTTGTCGTTTCCGTTCGCAGAGCGCTGTTGTCGATTCGACCGGATGTCCTGGTATGTCTTGAGACTGAAATCTGGCCGAACTGGTTGTTCTCAGCCCGAAAGCTGGGTGTGAAAATTGCTCTGGTAAATGGCAGAATTTCTGTCAGATCCATCAAGGGATATTTAAAGATTCGGTTTTTAATAAAAGAAGCCTTGAATCAGATCGATTCTTTTAGCATGATTCGTGAGGAAGACGCCCGGCGACTGATGATGCTGGGTATCCCCAAAAAACGAATAGAGATCAACGGAAATGCAAAGTATGATCTGTTGCTGCGCCGGGCCGACTTTTCCCTTGTAGATAAAAACAAGAAACTCTACAACGTAAGCGGGAAGGAACCGGTTTTGGTTGCCGGGAGTACTAGGGGGCATGAACATTCAATTATTTTGAATAGTTATTCGATAATCCTTAAAGTTTTGCCTGAAACACTTTTAATTATTGCGCCAAGACACGTGGAAAAAATCCAGCACATCATAGATATGGTTAAGGCAAGAGGATTCTCGTACCAGCTAAAAACCGAAATTGACAAACCCGATTGTTCCAGGTCGGCATCTGTCGTAATCATTAACACCATCGGAGATCTGCAATCCACTTACAGTATTGCCTCTGTCGTTTTCTGCGGTGGGAGCTTGGAACCTTTGGGAGGGCAGAATGTTCTCGAAGCGGCGGTGTGGGGCAAACCCGTATTTTACGGCCCGTCAATGGAAGATTTCCTGGATGCCAAAGCCCTTCTCGATAAAACGGGCGGCGGCATTCAGGTCAAGGATGACCGGGAATTGACCGAGAAAATGCAGTATTATCTGACACATCCGGAAGAGGCGAATGCCGTGGGCAAATTGGCCAGAGAAGCGGTCATGTCAAACCATGGGGCTGCCGACAAGCATGCTGCCGTAATATTCAGGCTGTTCAACTCATGAGAACTGCGACGCAAGCGAGATGGATCAATCGTTCTTCAGTGATCCCTGACCGGTTGCTCCAAGGACACCAAGCCACAATTTTCCCCTGGGATCAATTTTTTTTCGCTTTCCTGCCGAAGCACTAATGGGGATATGAACGAATTGATTATTCCAGCGGCCGACCAGGAGTTTTGTTTTGCCCGCCATTCCCGCATGGACGGCATCACGACCCAAAAAACTGCAGAAGACATTGTCGTTGGCGTTGGCAGGAAGGCTCCTTATCATGTAACTGGGATCGATATATTTTAGAGATACATCAATCTGTTTTTTATTAAAATAAGCCAGTATGGTATCTTTAAGAAAAAGGCCGATGTCTTTAAGCCTGATGTTTCCGGATTCATCCCGTTCGGTTTTTTTGTCTTCGAAGAATTTTTGACCGGCACCTTCTGCCACTACGATCACGGCATGTTTTCTTTGGTTCAGCCGTTTTTCAAGGGCGGCCAGGAAACCGTTCGGTCCTTCAAGATCAAAATCCACTTCAGGAATCAGCACGAAATTTACATCCTGTTGCGCCAGTGTGGCGGTGGCTGCGATGAAGCCCGAATACCTTCCCATCAGTTTAATAAGGCCGATTCCATTGGGGTATGCCTCCGATTCGTTATGCCCGCTTCTGATGGCCTGGGTTGAAACATCGACTGCGGTATCAAAACCAAAAGAACGAGAGACCAGGTAGATATCATTGTCGATGGTTTTTGGAACTCCGACAACACTGATCTTGAGACCTCTTTCGGTGATGGCATCAGCGATCTTCGCAGCGGCCATGAGGGTTCCGTCACCGCCGACCATAAAAAGTATACCAATGTTCATCCGTTCAAGAGAGTCGACGATGTCTTCTATGGGCTGGGGGCCCCTCGAAGATCCTAATATCGAACCGCCCATCTCGTGTATGTTGGCGACAGTTTCCGGTTTGAGATCTATAACGTCATGCATATATTTTGGAATAAACCCCTGCAGGCCGTATTTGAAGCCGAAAATTTTTTGAACGCCATAACCGTAAAAAAGCTCCAGGACGATGGCCCGAATGATATCGTTTAAGCCCGGGCATAGTCCGCCGCAGGTTACCAGGCCGCACCTGAGCTTGCTCGGGTCGAAGTATAAATTCTTTCTGGGGCCGGCCAGCTCAAAAGCAGGCAAATCCATTCCTTCCCGGATCATTTCGGAAATGTGGCTCAAATCTACGTCCATCAACACCTTGTCCGTATCATTTACAAAACTTTGGACGAGTGCGCCCTTTTCGCCTCTTTTGATCGGCGACGGCACCTTCAAGGGGCCGAGGCTGGGAATGGTGGTATCAATGATCTCAAATTCCATGGTATCCTCTCTCTGCAGCTGGAGAATCTCAATCAGATTCCGTTAAATTTAAATTCGCCTTTTCCTAAAATATCATGCAAATGCAGAATTCCCCGCACTTTCCCTTTGACATCCGTTATAGGGAGCACCGTAATCTGGTGTTTTTCCATCATGTTCAGTGCGTCATAGGCCGGAGAATTCGGGGTGACGGATCGCGGATTTTTTGTCATCACATCCTCAACGGTTAAATCAACGATAGATTTTTTCTTGGCGATAAGACGTCTTAAATCGCCGTCGGTAATAATACCGGCAAGTTTTTTATCCGCACTGACGACCAGTGTTACCCCCAATTCCAGGCGATTGATTTCCTTTACAGCATCTTCCATGCTGGTCCCGACAAGAACTTGTGGAACAGAAGAGCCGGTTAACATCATGTCCTGAACCCTGCTCGAGAGTCGCTGTCCCAGGAAACCTCCGGGATGGATCTTTTTAAAATCGCTTGATTTGAAATGTTTTTTGTTAATCAGGGCCACGGCGAGGGCATCTCCCATGGCGAGCATCGCGGTTGAACTGGCGGTCGGCGCAAGGCCCATGGGGCATGCTTCCCTTTTTACGGCAACATCGATGATGATGTCACTCTGTTTTCCAAGGGTGGAATTTGTATTCCCGGTGAAGGCGATAATGGTGCAACCGATTTTTCGTATACTGGGAATCAGCACATTGAGTTCATCGGTTTCTCCGCTGGTGGAAAGCGCGAGAAAAACATCATCCAAATCCACCATGCCGAGATCGCCATGCATGGCCTCGGCAGGATGCAAAAAAAATGAGCGTGTTCCCGTACTGTTCAAGGTGGCGACAATTTTTCGACCCACCAACCCGGACTTGCCGATACCGCTGATAATTAACCTGCCCTTGGAACGGCAGATCAGCTCCACCATCTTGGGAAAGTTGTCATCAATACGATCCGCAAGGCCTAAAATGCCTTCAGCTTCTATTTTTAAAACCTTAATGGCTTCTTTGATAATCATGTAGCGTGTATTTCCTTTACTCATATTATGTCATTTATAATATAACCTAACGCGGATAACCCGGAAAAAACAAATACTATACAATGACCAAAAAAAAATTCAAAACAAAGATAACCTATTAAATATACGGAATTTAGTGTTGGTCATTGAAATTTGGAATTTCGAATTTATTTGAAATTTGGTGCTTGTGGTTTGTTTTTTTGCCATAAAATGCATAAAATTCACAATTCAGTTAATAATGTGTATCTTGTTAAATTTTTAAAGAATATCTGTTTGGACAATAGGCGATTTTCACATAAAAAATCAAGAACTCTTTTTTTACGAAACCATCAAAAAAAATGTAAAATTATGCTTGACAAGGTTTGTTTGCCTGTTTATATTGCGCCAACTTTTTAAGTTGTATCAAAAAGGCCGGGATTATGTGCCCCTGGCCTTTTTTTTAATTTTTTATGAAAGGGGGTGATTCCGATGGTTTGTGCAACAGTTAGAAAAGGTTTTGAGTGCCCTTTTATGACGCCGAAGGGATGTACCTATAACGGCGGAATTTGCCATGAGGTTGTAGAGAAGTGTAATGGCTGCAATCGAAGCACTGAGTTTTTATCCAAATGGTATTGCACGGCATGTCCGGATCCTTCGGTTAAATGGAAGACCGGGGACTGCAATTTTGCTTCACATGTTACCAGAACCTCCTCTAAATCAAATGGGAAAATCAATCCGCTCAAAGCATCCAAGAGAGGAAACAGGTAATGTTGCCTTCAATCTGCAATTGAACCCCCGCTCGTTCAGGGAGCGGGGGTTTTATCTTTGAAAAATTACGGCTCACACCCATGTGTAGTTCTCATCCCCCCGATTTTTAAGGCCCTTTTCACTTGACATCATTCATGCCTGCAAGATAGAGTCCATCCATGACTCAGGTTTCAAACAGCAATTTACGACAATACCAGTGACGGAGACACCGAAGTGAAGGGGAAATGACTGTCCCCTGAATACATACTGAAAATTGATTTCCATTGATTAACCGCCAAAGGAGGTTAAATTCATGAATCCTATTGCTCAAACCCTCAATCAGATCATCGAAAGCGGGAATCCGCATCTTATTGAAATGTTGTCTGATATGGGGAAGAACCTGTTTTTTCCCAAGGGAATTTTGAGTCAAAGCGCTGAAGCCAGGGAAAAAGCGTATAAGTTAAATGCGACCATCGGTATTGCCACGGAGAAGGGAAGAACCATGTATTTTCCTTCGGTAATGGATTCGATTTACAGTATCCGGCCTAAAGCGTCGATAACCTATGCGCCTTCTTTTGGAATTCCGGAGCTGAGAAAGGCGTGGCAGGAATCCTTGTTTATAAAAAACCCCTCACTTTCCGGGAAAACCATCAGCCTCCCTGTGGTGACCTGTGGTATTACGCATGCCATAAGCATGTTTGCGGATTTGTGGTTGGACCCGGGTGATGTGATTATTTTACCGGATATGATGTGGGGAAACTATAACATGATCCTGAATGTTAAAAAAGGAGCGGTCATCCGCCATTTCCCCTTATTTTCTTCGGAAGGAAGATTCAATCTGAGGGCTTTTGACGAAACCATCAGGGCAGAAGCTGAAAAACAGAATAAAATCGCGGTGCTTCTTAATTTTCCCAATAATCCTACCGGATATTCGGTAACGGTGGAAGAAGGGGAACAAATCGTTGAAATCCTTGCTTCCGTTGCAGATTCGGGTAAAAATGTCATTGCTGTTACCGATGACGCCTATTTTGGGCTTTTCTACGAAGACCAGACCCTCAAAGAGTCCCTTTTTGCAAATCTTTGTGATCGGCATCCCAGACTGCTCGCCGTTAAACTTGACGGTGCCACAAAGGAAAACTTCGTATGGGGGTTGAGAGTCGGTTTTATCACCTACGGATGTCGTGCCAACGGTGATCCTCTGCCGGTATATGATGCACTGGAAAAAAAGACGGCCGGATGTATCAGAGGGTCCATTTCCAATGCTTCGCACCTGGGCCAGACCATCGTACTCAAGTCCATGCGGGGGGACCGTTTCATGGCGGAAAAAGAAGAAAAATTCAAAATACTTCAAAGCAGGGCCTGTTGCATAAAAAACGTACTTTCAGATTCCAAATACAAGGAAGCCTGGGATGTTTATCCCTTTAATTCCGGTTATTTCATGTGTCTCCGGCTAAAAACCGTAAATGCCGAGACCCTGCGGCTCCACCTCCTTGAGAAATACGGTGTGGGGCTTATTTCCATCGGGGATTCGGATTTGAGAATCGCTTTTTCTTGTCTGGAAGAAAGCGATATTCCTGAACTATTCGATATTATTTTGAAAGGCGTGAAAGATTTATCCTGAATTTCTTATGAAAAATCTTAACGGAACGATCAGCGCCGGATGGTAACCATCCAAGCATTCAACGTGTGGTGGGACGAACTGACCTGTGGCATTTTTAAGCCGATTTAAAAAGACTGGCGGTCTCATTGTCAAAAAAGAGCCGTCCGTCAATTTTGCCCTCGCCGGTAAATGGACCTTATACTTTATACTTATCGGTATTATCGCGGGGCTGGGGTCCGTGGTTTTTCATTACCTGTGCCAGCTCGGTGTGCATTATTTTATGGATCTAATAGCGGGTTACCGACCGCCGGCGCCGGCAGGCGAGCATCGTCTCATACCGCCCACGAATACGCCGTTCAACCCCCTCATTCTTTTAGTTCTTCCCGCATTTGGCGGAATTCTCAGCGGATGGCTGGTATATACCTATGCTCCCGAAGCCGAAGGCCATGGAACGGACGCTGCCATCGACGCCTATCATAGTAAAGGCGGTTTTATACGGGGCAGGGTCCCGATTATCAAAGCCATCGCTTCCGCACTTACACTGACAACCGGCGGTTCAGGTGGACGGGAAGGCCCCATCGCTCAAATCGGAGCGGGTTTTGGATCGTTTCTGGCGACAACATTAAAACTGTCGGACCGGGAGCGGCGGATAATGATGGCTGCGGGTGTCGGCGCAGGGGTTGGCAGTATCTTTCGCGCGCCGCTGGCAGGCGCGCTTTTTGCCGCTGAAGTGCTGTACCGTGATCCTGAATTTGAGCCCGAAGTGATTATTCCTGCGGGCATTTCCTCGGTGGTCGCCTACTGCCTGTTTTGCCTGGTATACGGGTGGGGATCCTTGTTTGAATCTCCGGATTTTGTATTTCGAAATCCCCTGGAACTGGGACCTTATATCGTGCTTTCCCTGGTTCTCGTGTGCATCGGTGTTTTTTACATCAAAACATTTTATGGCGTTATCAGAATTACTAAGGCGATCAAGATTCCCAGCCATTTTAAACCCGCCATTGGAGGACTGTGCACCGGAATTGTTGGTTTTTTCCTGCCCCAGACCCTGGCTTTTGGATACGGTTTTGTACAGAAAGCCATAACCAATGAACTGACGATACCATTTTTGTTTTTTCTCGCCATTGGAAAAATATTTACGACTTCATTTTCAATCGGGTCCGGGGGCAGCGGCGGCGTATTTGGCCCTTCCGTTGTCATTGGCGGTGCCATGGGCGGGGTTGTGGGGAAAACATTCCATCAAATCATGCCTGGGATTGTCACCGAACCGGGGGCCTTTGTAATTGTGGGTATGGCGGGTTTTTTTACGGCAGTTTCAAATACGCCGATTTCCACCATTATCTTTGTCAGCGAAATGACCAATTCGTACCACCTGCTCCTGCCGAGCCTTCTGGTGTGCTCCATATCCTATCTTGCGTCTCGTAAATGGACCATCTATGAAAAGCAAGTGAAAAGCAAGGTCAACTCTCCGGCCCATTCGGGTGATTTTTTCGTGGATATTTTGCAGGCAATACGGGTCAAGGACCTCATGCATCTGGTGAAAAGTGTGGAAGTCATTCCCCAGGACATGTCCTTTGGGGAATTCAGGAAATTTTTTTCAGAGACAAAGCAGCATTATTTTCCGGTCGTGGATCAGTATAAAAGACTGGTGGGGATATTTTCCAGTACGGATATCAGGGCGATACTCTTTTCCACGGGGATCTCAAATCTTGTGGTGATGAATGATGTTGCGACCTCCGATATTATATTAACAACACCTTCAGAAGACCTGAATGCGGTTTTACAAAAATTTACCGTTAAAAACATCGACAGCCTGCCTGTGGTCACGGACGAAGATCACGGCATCCTAATCGGGATGTTGAACCGGAGGGAGGTCATTGCATATTACAATGAACAGATCCAACAGATGAAAAACAGGTCCTGAATCTTAAACTGCCAAAACCGCAAGGACAACGAATATGTCGTTTCGTTTCATGGTATCCTCCCAATAAGTTTTTCTAAATTCAATGTTCAGGCGCTTTGGTCCAATGATGATCACCCCCTCAAAGGAGATGCCGGTTCAATCATGAAAAAGCTTTTGAATCACGATTCCGTTTGCCGGATGATCCGGTGCTGGTTTCCGGGACGTATTGATGCAAGTACGGTTAGGGTTCATACGGACACGTCCGATTTTTTTCGGGTGGATTATGACGATGTCGTCGTCCTCGGTGAGAAGGCTTATCTTATCCGTCATAATGCCAGGGAAGGTCGCTTCGGGCTGGACGATGAAGAAAAATTCTGGGTCAAGAGCGCTTTTGATCTTCAGGACGGAAGCCGAAAAATCATCAAACTTGTCTTTCATGAACGATTTACCACCCGTATCGGTGATATTGAGTTCGAATGCTTTCGCAGTCCTAAAAAAGAGGCAAGGATTCTGGACCTCGTACAAAACCATCAAAATTTCATGCACGGTTACTGGATAACCGATGAAAAGGGAAACATTGTAAGGGTGCTTGATTTTATTTATGGCAAACCCCTTTCGACCATGGTGGAAGATATCCGGCTGGACCATGAGACTTATTTTAATTTGCGGTTTCCGGAAATTATGGACCAATTTATCGAGTGTATCCGAGCGATCCGTTTTATACATGGGCACGAAGAAAAGCACGGAGACATCAGAAGAGATCACATTATCGTCGATCGAGAAAGCGGGAATTACCGATGGATTGACTATGATTTCAATTATCGTCAAAGAGAGAACATTTACAGCTACGATCTTTTTGGTCTGGGCAATATTTTGATTTTTCTCGTCGGCAAAGGTGATGTTCTTCTACCGAATCTCATACGCGAAAAACATTCGGCCCTGCATCGAATCCGGTCTGAAGATGAAAATATCGTTTTCCATAATCGTGTTGCCAATCTGAGAAAAATTTACCCATATATTCCTGAGCGCCTGAATCGAATTTTGCTTCATTTTTCCAAAGGCGCCAACCGGTTTTACGAGACCACCGACCAGTTGCTCGAAGATCTCGACGAATACCGTTCATTTAACGGATTGAACTGAAGCTTAAAAAGAGAGGAAAAAGGGATGTATTTTTCAAGATAGATTTCAAAAAAGAATAACTGATGAACAATACGGACGATCGATACAATAAAAAAATACTGCTTGCCGTTGTTACCTCCGAAAACTCTCGCAGGGCGGTCTCTTAGGTTTCCCAAATGATCGGCGGCATTGAAGGATTTATTGTCAATTTTCTGCATGTGATTCATCCGCCTGAAGCGGACTGCTTTTCAAACCCGTCGGAGCATGACAAATGGTTACGGCAGGTTCGACTTAAAATTGAAAGTCTCCTTGAAAATTTCCGGTAGAATTTGTACGGGGCGGCTTCGATCCAAAGGCGCTGGTTTCGAAGGTAGTGCTTCGCTTTCCCCAATGAGCGCTCAAAGAGATTTTTGTCTGGGCAGCAACCCGTTAAGAAACCGTACGACGTGAGACAGGAGGTGTGGCATGCCAAAACCTGATATTACCGTTTATGGCGCCTACTGGTGCCCGGATTGCCGCCAGAGCAAACAGTTTCTGGGTGAGCATCAGATCCCTTACAATTGGGTTAATATCGAGGAAGATAAAGACGCCGAAGAATTTGTGATCAGAACAAACAAGGGAAAGCGAATCATTCCTACGATTGTATTTGCAGACGGATCTTTTATGGCTGAACCCAGTAACGCCGAACTCGCCGAAAAGCTGGGGTTGAAGATAAAGGCCAGCCGAAATCATTATGATCTGATCGTATTGGGGGGCGGACCGGCTGGTCTGACTGCAGCACTTTATACGGCCCGCGAGTATATCGACACCCTGGTCATCGAACGTGCTGCTTTTGGCGGACAGGCGGCGGGTACGGAAAAATTGGACAACATGCCCGGTTTCCCCGATGGCGTAGCCGGAATCGAGTTCTCCGAGCGTTTGAGACGGCAAGCTGAACGTTTTGGCGTAGAGTTGTTGCAGGCCCAGGAGGTTCTTAACATTCATCGTCAGCACAATTATCACGGTGTAAAAACCGGGGATGGCCAGGCATTCAGTGCTCGCGCTTTACTGATCGCAACCGGAGGTCGGTATAAACGTCTTAACGTGCCGGGAGAGACTGAGTATCTGGGTGCCGGTGTGCATTTTTGTGCCACCTGTGACGGCCCGTTTTATAAGGGCAAGCACGTTGCGGTCATCGGTGGTGGAAACAGCGCTGCAGAGGAAAGCCTGCTGTTAACTAAATTTGCATCGCACGTGACCATCCTGGTGCGCGGCAGTCAATTTAAGGCCACCAAGATCATTGAGGAGAGTGTTTACGGCAACCCCAAAATTGAAGTTCACCGGCATACGGAAGTAGAAGAATTTATCGGTGAGCATTCAAAGCTTACAGCGCTGCGTCTAAAAAACAACCGGACCGGATCTGAATCCAAATTGCAGGTTGACGGGGCCTTTATCTTCATCGGGCTTTCACCCAATACGGCTTTTCTTAAAGACAGCGGCGTATTGATCAATCAGTGGGGCTTTTTAATTACCGGCCATGATTTGATGCACAGCGGAAAGCGGCCGACTGGTTTTGATAACCGTGATCCTTTCATTTTGGAGACAAGCATTCCGGGAGTATTTGCTGCCGGAGATGTGCGGGACAAAAGCACCAAACAAGTGGCGAGTGCCGCGGGAGAGGGAGCCAGTGCTGCGTTGATGATTCGAGAGTATCTAAAATCAATGTAATTCGCGCTTGACCGAAAACCCTGCTATCCGGTCAAAAATTCGAAATACGAAAACACGAAATAAGAAACCATGACAAAAATAAAAATGTTCAAATGACAAAACACCGGCCATTAAACGTATCAGTTTTGGTCCTTTGGTCATTGGTCATTCGATTTTTTTATTCGGATTTCGATATTCGATATTCGGATTTTGTATGAACATGACTTTCCGTTCAGGCACTGTTTCAGAGATTGGGGTGTTTTTATGTGTTAAATCGCTCCATGGATAACGCTTTTTTCAAAACGTCTAAACCTTGTGGTTAATTTTGTTAGGGCATTGCTAACGGAAGCGGATCGGGAGTGGGTGGTATCAATACCTGACAGTCATGAGGAATAATCCATGTGCCGGAGCAGTAATTCCGGCAAGGTTGCGATCCCTTGAAACGAGTATCTGCTTAAAGTCGTCGGGAGTAATTTTACCGAGACCGACATCCACGAGTGTTCCCACGATATTGCGAACCATAAATCTAAGAAATCCGTCGCCTTCTATTTTTAAAACGACATATCCATCATCCGTTTTAAAAAGATCGGCATTTATAATACACCTGATGGTATCGGCCCTGGGACTTCCCGATCCTTCAAATGCTTTGAAATCATGGGTGCCGACAATAAAACGAAGTGCGCTTCGCATGGCGTCGAGGTCGAGTTCTTTCAGGATATGCCAGGCGTACTGTCTGGAGATGGCAACAGGAATCGGTCGATTTAAAATTCTGTAATGATATGTTTTGCTTTTGGCATCATATTGGGCATGAAACTTTTCCGGCACCACTTCGCACGAAGTTATGACAATGTCTTCCGGCAAAAGACTGTTGAGCCCTTTTTGAAATACCCCGGGGGTGAGCTGCGTTTCGCATTGAAAATTTGCAACCTGGTTGTAGGCATGTACGCCGGCATCCGTCCTGCCGGATCCTGTCAGGGCAACACGATTTCCTGCCATGGTCATCAGTGCGGTCTCAATTTCTCCCTGAATGGTTCGATCCATGGTCTGGCGCTGCCAACCGTGATAAGCGCTCCCGTCATATTCGATGGTAATCTTAAAGTTCGGCATGAGAAATTCGGATTAAAGTCTGTTGCAGGGTATATTCTCAAGCTGGCGTTCGAAAAAATCATCCAGAAAATCAGCGAACTGACTGAGCGGATACTCGGCGTCACATGACCTGCAACGCAGATACACCCGCCGTCATGATTTTTGAATCACCAGGTTGTCGTTACATTCGGGGCATCGAGGGTATTGTTTATTCCGCACTTTAAAACCTGGTCCTCTGGGTTAGGTTAGAGATTGATAGCTCCGCCTTGGAGTATTATGTCAAAAAATACAAATTTCAAGCACCAAATTACAAATAAATCCCCTCTGGGAATAACCAAAGCCCGACCCTTTGTGCCGGGGCCTTTTTCCGGGTTGAACCGATCCGTTTGTTTGGAATGCAGATTGACAATATTCTGCTATTCTGTCAAATAAAATCTAAAACTCAAAGTT
>Ga0210134_1000074_pt1 | contig 12559 bp, 10 predicted proteins | sample RushSE_CattailNL_3_FD_185565 | JGI IMG/M metagenome (GOLD analysis project Ga0210134, IMG submission 185565) | Wetland microbial communities from San Francisco Bay, California, USA, that impact long-term carbon sequestration - RushSE_CattailNLB_D2... | ecosystem: Environmental > Aquatic > Marine... | reverse complement strand
ACCAAAGGGAAAAAAAAGGCTGCCAAAAAATCAAAAGCCGCTCCAAAAATAAAGGCAGCATCTAAGCCAAAAGCTGCTCCGAAGACCAAAGCCGCACCTGAACCCAAACCTGCCCCTGAGCCTAAAAAGAAAGTGGTTTCCGTGAATGAACTGCTTCAGAAAAAATTCGATGTTTGGAAACCCGAGAAAATTTATACGGTAACTGCAGATGTGAAGGATGTCACGGCACCTCCCTTTGTTTCCGGGTCGGAAGAAGAACAAAAGCGAATCAGGGATCTCCTGCTGAAAAAGTTTGATTTGGCTGAGATTAAGGCTGCCGGCGAAAAAGCTGCTGCCGATAAAGCCGCCGCTGATAAAGCCGCTGCTGATAAAGCTGCTGCCGATAAAGCCGCTGCCGATAAAGCCGCTGCTGATAAAGCCGCGGAACCTAAAGTTTCGGTATCATATGAGCCGCCCGATAGCGGAGACACCCTCCCCGCAGACCCCATGGAAAAGGGCATGAAATATCTGGCTGCGGCTGTCGTCCTCCTCATCGCACTTGTTGTTGGAAGCAGTATGATAAACAATGGGAAATATTATATCCGTTCAACGGACGGTGCACTGGAAATCTTTCAGGGAAGGTTTGCCCCCATGGGAGAAGAGCTCCTGATCTCTCTGCCCGGCGTTCAAAAACCCGAAAAAACCAAAGACATTTATTCTAAAACCGATATATACCCGATTATTTTCAATTATTATGTGGAAAAAGCGGATACGCTCCTGAAAGTTCCGGGTCTGCCGGATTTTGGAGGAATAAAACAATATTTAAATAAAGCGATGCTCTATAAGACAACACCTGACTCTGCCGAAGCTGTTTTCAGCCGATTAAACAACATCGATCTAATGATTCTTGTGTACAAGGCGGATGTGGCTGCCAGCAAACCCACCCTTGCCGATCTTAGAGAGGCAAAAGGATTTCTTTCCGAAGCCGCGCGCTTGGACGTCGATGATGCAAGGCTGGATTTGATTAATGAAAAAATGGATGCCGTGGACAAAAAGATTGAATCACTGAAGGCCGAACAGAAAGGGGCAACAATACCGGCACCTACACCTGCACCGCCGGCCAAGACCGAAGCACCGGCACCCTCACCCCACGGATAGTCAATGGATTGTAAGCCATAGATAAAAAGCGGACTGGCGTAAAAACGGCCGTCCGCTTTTTTTCCTCAGAATTAAACTTTTCATTAGGCCTTTAAAAGGCGCCTTTTCTTGGAACCGTTTCGTATATCCCATCCGATGCCAGCACTGAGGCGACAAATGGATAACTTAAAGATGATCTCGACTTGATATTTACAGGTCTATTTTGATATGTGTCAATTAGCTGATTTCACCGCATGGCAAATTATGTCAGAATTAATGTCGATTATAAATTTTTATATGCTTGATTGTGTTTGAAATGATAAGCATCTGGAGGTAACTATGGTTTTTTGGAAGCGACTTCTTATAACAGTTTTAGTAATGTTAGCGGCAAGTTTTATAATAAGCGCCATTTGGAAGTCGGCATTTAACATGATAATACCCAGTTATATCGCCGGCGTTGTTGCCGGATTGGCAGCTTTACCGGTTTGGGAATTTCTCAGAAGGCTTAAACCGAAGAAAGAAAAGAATTTGCATTCAACAAATCGTTAACCTTCAAAACACGACTACTTAACCTGCTATCAGAAAAATATGATATCTGTATATCATATTATCGATGCTTTGACTCTTCTTTATTTTATAATCCCTTTCGGGGATTGGGAAAAAATCCAACTGAAATGTCAGAAGAGATTTTGTCATTGACAATAGAAAAATGTTGGATATGAATAAACAGCGATTGAAATTTTTTCTATCAAGTAATCATAAGGAGCATTATGAATGGCATATAAGGATATCTTAAGAAACGCAATAAAGACATTCGAAGATTTGGAGAAATGGCTTACCGGGCGGAAGGCAAGAGTTGATCCCAGGCTCAAGGATGTAATCGCCAAATATCCTATGAGAGTAAATAGTTATTACCTTGGCCTCATTGAAAAGATAAATGACGGTATCTGGAAACAGGCAATCCCTAATGTCGAGGAACTTGAGCATTATATGGACCTGTCAGAAGATCCACTGGATGAGGAAGGAGATATTCCGCTTGGCGGTCCAAGGACAATAATCCATAGGTATTCTGACAGGGTTTTATTGTTTGTATCAAACGAGTGCGCAATGTATTGCAGATTCTGCACCAGAAAACGAAAAGTGGGTGATGACCGTAAAAATCCATCAATAGAGGATATAAATAAGGGAATTGAATACATTGCATCTCACGAAGATATTAGAGACGTATTAATCTCCGGTGGGGATCCATTACTGATTCCGACAAAAAGACTTGATGAAGTCCTGGAAAAATTAAAAAAAATTGAACACCTTGATTTAATTAGAATCGGTACGAGAGTCCCATGCGTTTGGCCGCAAAAAATTATTGAAGACACAGAATTAATTGAGATGCTGAAAAAACATACGCCCCGGTCACTTAAAGATCCGCAGTTTTACATAAACACTCACTTTAATCATCCCAATGAAATAACTGACCAAAGTTATCGTGCTGTTAAAATTTTAAGGGATCTGGGCATTCCATTGGGAAACCAGAGTGTTTTGCTAAAGGGAGTTAACGATGACACGGATGTAATGAGAGACCTGGTACACGGCCTCGGTAGAATGGGAGTTAGACCATATTATCTATATTACGCTGATCTTGTTGAGGGAACAGGTCATTTTAGGACAGAGGTTTACAAAGGAAAAGCGATCTGCAGAGACCTTTGCGGAGGCACCACAGGTTTCCTTCGCCCGACATATGTAGTAGACGCACAAGGCGGAAGGGGTAAAGTTCCGGTAGATCTCGGTTATACCGATGGAATTCGTGAAGATAAAAGAGGTGGGATTATTACTTCAGCGATTGGACTGGGAAAGGTCTATATAAACGATCCAATTGAAAGAGTGGAAGGAAAACCGACAAGACATAATCCGAACAGGAAATAAGGACTATGAAGCCTATCAAGCAATGGGTCCCCTATCTGGAATTTTTGATCAGCGGGCTGCTGAAAAACTTAATCACATTTCAGATAGGTGGAGTTATATCATGGTTAATGGCGTGTCTTTATGAAAGATTAAAAAAATCGAATGGCCTGAAAATCTGGAAGCCCCGTGTCGATCAGACTTTAGCGAAAATAGGCTTGCAAGACATACTGAGACACCATACGGTGCGTGTTGAAAAAAGAGCCATTCAGGGCGATGTTGTAGGCCATCATATCCTTCCAGCGCTCATGATCATTGTAAAAGAGGGGCAGAATCCTGTTTTCCAGTTTGGTGTAAAGATCTTCAACATCAATTTGCCGGGATGTTTCGGGATCGTCTTGCAGAACACGTTGTCTATGACCGATGCTCCATCCTGTTAAATCTTCAATATGGCCTTCGACCCACCACCCATCAAGTACCGAGAAGTTTATCACACCGTTAACTGCGGCTTTCATGCCGGAAGTGCCGGATGCCTCCATGGGTCGAAGGGGTGTATTCAGCCACAAGTCTACACCGGCCACCAACAATTTGGCCCGGTACATGTCGTAGTTCGGCAGGTAAAGGACCGTTACATGCTCGTTGAAATCCCGGGAGGATTGAAATATGGACCGAATGAGGTCTTTACCGGCATCGTCCTTTGGATGGGCTTTGCCGGCAAAAATGATTTGAATACGACCAACCTTGGCTGCAATGCCTTGAAGCCGCGCCGGATCATTCAATACTAAGGTAGCTCTTTTGTATGTGGTCGACCGCCGGGCAAAACCGATGGTGAGAACCTCCGGGTCCAAGGACATGCCATGCTGTTGACGGATAAAATCAACGAGCTGATGTTTGGCGGCTTGATGGGCATCCCAGATTTCACCCCTCGGGATATTTAGGGCATTGCGTAGTGTATAGGGATCGTTGCGCCAGTTCGGAATGTACCGGTCAAACACACCGGCCATGGATTCTACAACCCAGGTATGGGTGTGAATCCCGTTGGTGATGGCATCAATCCGGTATTCCGGAAACATCAGTTGTGCCGTTTCGCCGTGTTTTTTCGCTACGCCATTGATGTATTCGGAATGGAATAAGGCCAGGTAGGTCATATTTAAGCGGCCATCGGTATCGATAATGTTGTCGTGATTCAACTCGTCCGGCTGAAAAAAGTCGCCAAGCACTTCCTGGACCATCTGCACGTCGAAGGTGTCGTGACCGGCCGGAACCGGCGTGTGCGTCGTAAATATACAAAGCTCACGGACCCTTTCCAAGTCCTGTTGATAGCGGTCCATCAGTTCGAGGGACAGCAGGGCCGCGTGACCTTCGTTCATATGATAGGCCTCCAGGTTGTCATGGTCTAGAATTTGAAGTATGCGCACGCCACCCAATCCCAAAATAACCTCTTGCTTGAGGCGATAACGCTCGTCTCCGCCATACAGACAGGCAGTCAGCTCCCGATCTTGGGGTGCGTTGGTTTCAATATTGGTATCCAGAAATAGCACTGGTATCCGATATCCAGTAATCCCTTCTACTTCATAAACCCAGGCTTGAACCAAAACGGTGCGGCCTTCGATGGTGACGGTTATCTTTTCAGGCAACACGGTCATAAACTTCGAGGGATCCCATTCCACCGGTATTTCAATCTGGTTTCCCTGTGCGTCGATTTCCTGGTGAAAGTAGCCTCTGGTATAGAGTAGGGAAACGCCAACGGCCGGTACACCCAAATCGGCAAACGATTTTATGCTGTCGCCGGCCAAAATTCCCAATCCACCAGAATAAACGGGCAATTCTGGTGCGAATCCGACTTCCATAGAAAAGTAAGCGACTTTCCGCTCCTGGGGATTGTATTGGCTATAAGGATTCATTGATGTGGTTTCCTTTTAGTAGTTTCGATCAGTGCACATGATTTGCCCGCGGAGTATGGCGCGGGTTCTATTCGATAGATCGTGGTCGGTTATTCACGTAGTATCGTGCGCTTAAGTTGTTAAATGTGATATGGAAAGTAATTGTCCCAAATTTTATCGAGTTGTTGCATAGCATCATTCAGATTCTTTCTGCGAATAATCTTTCCGTCCTGATTCACGAGATTCCAGCGTAGCAGCTTCTGCAAAGCATCCTCGATTTCAAAATTAATCTTGCAGTTATGTTTGTTTTCAAACCAGCGCTCTACGGTTTCATCGAGTTCAGTTGTTGTGAGATCCCTATCCTCTACCAGAAGAAAGTAATATGCCAAGATCGCTTCTTTAAACTCCTCTTCTTCGGCTGCGTCGACAAGATGATGAAGGACCCCTGTGTTGTTGTCAAGGTTCTTAAAGTAAAGGTTGTCAGAAAGAGCCTTCATAAACTTAATTTTACGGTTTTTGAACTTATTTACCTGTTTGAATAAAAAACCGCCCAGGGTCGCCAAACCTAAGGCCAGTGCAATAAGGTGCTGCTGCTCAATCTTTACTTCCTTTTTGGTTAATCCGAGCCAGAAAAAAATAACCGAGCCAATCAAAAGAATTGAAGCCCCAAGCTTGGTTGCGATTACAACAAGGCCGCTCACCGCAGCCGGGATACCAATAATGAGTTTATCGACGGTTTTCATACGGATTTCGCTGTTGGGGAAAAGCATCTCAAGGTCCGCTTTAGGAACATTTTGAAAAAGTTTGATAATGGTTGCGCCTGGTGTGAAATAATGGGTTTTTTGCTTTTTGGCTTTAAAGTAATCCTCTTCTTTAAATTTAATATATATCATAACTCGATCATAATTGGTAAACCTGAAGGGCTCTGTCTTCAATCCGAAAAATTTTATCAGGGTCTCTTCTTTTATGCTTTCGCCACGCTGGTAAAATATAACTTCCTCAAAATCTTCGAAGTCTACACGAAGACGGATCTTAAATAGAGATTCCTCTTTAAGAGCTTCTTCAAGATCTGCCTCGGTTATCTTTTGGAAGTTGGCGGCATTGAGGATCGCATCCAACCCCTCGACAAGTTTTTTTTGCAGCGCCTTTTTTTCTTGCTCTGAGTAATCGAAGTTCAACCGGGTGTCTGCATCGGGGTTAAATGGCGAATAGCAATCTTTAAGCATTTCCACTTGATGGTGGAACTCAAAATGAATCAGACTTTTTAAAATATGGCAAAACTGTCTGAACAAATTTTGATCATGTTCAGAAAGCCGTGAATCGTTGATACACATTTCAATAATATCCGTTTTCCTGAAAGGTATAAAACGATTCCGATTCTGATACCCTGTCATAGTCTTTTCCTTATTTCAGCCATGGGAAAAAACACTATTCTTTAAGCTTTATCTTTAAAAGACCTTCTTCTACTTTGATATTATCGACCCCATCAGAAAAGGTCTTCCAGAATCCCTTTTCGGTACCAAATTCTTTAACCAGATCTATATTTTTTATTCCTCCCATCCAGGCATTCGGTATGGGTACACCCATTATGGTGATACCCTTGAGGATGACCACTGGTTTACCCCTGTCATATGTAAATGCCACTCCTGTTCTGACACGAAGGGTTTTGCCCCCAAGTACGGGAAAGTCTTCATCTACAGGCAATAAAAGCTTTGCACTAACAAGATCATCAGACAAATCAATGGCCAATTTTCTTGCAAGATCGGTATTTTTTGCCAGTAATGCGTTCAGTTCCCTTTCAGTGAAAATTATCTCCCTTCTGATGTTTTTTTCACTGTAGGGTTCCGGTTCGAGAGCGCCATGTGGATCAAGCCGATCTGATTTGGATCGTTTATTGGGGATATCTTTTTTGTTTAAATCAGTTCCCATCGAATCAAGCTTTTCTAGTTTAGTCGTCAAAACCTGCGCTTCGTGACGGTTCAGTGTCACAGGCTTGAATTCTGATGGGAAAAAGTAGGTTTTGAATACTAAGATTGTCACACCTGCGGTGATAATCACAGTAACAACGATTAAACCAAAGACTTGCAAACCACCAAATCGCTTACTGTCTGTTTTCGAAGCAGCGTTATTGTTGTTTCCCATTAGATTTATACCTCCATGACACTCACACCCTATCCAATTCACACTCAACTTCAAAAGATGATTACAGATTTTGTCCTTTAAAGGTGTTGCAGGAATTGATGCTGCCGGTCTTAAAGCCGCGATTAAACCATTCAATCCGCTGTGCTGAAGTTCCGTGTGTGAAGGAATCGGGAGTAACATATCCCCTTGACTGTTTCTGTAAACGGTCATCCCCAATCATACTGGCAGCGTTGAGCGCCTCTTCTACATCACCAGGTTCTAAGATATTTCGCATCTTTTGCGCATGATTTGCCCAAATTCCGGAAAAGCAATCCGCCTGTAATTCCATTTTAACCGACAATTTGTTATATTCTTTCTGAGAAAGGCGGGACCGCATGGTGTGAACTTTGTCGCTGATGCGCAAAAGTTCCTGAACATGATGGCCGACTTCATGGGCAATCACATAAGCCTGGGCGAAATCTCCCGGCGCGTTCATCTTACTTTTTAGATCCCGATAAAAGCTTAAATCTATGTAAACCTTTTTATCTCTGGGACAATAAAATGGCCCGATTGCGGCTTGGGCATACCCGCATGCCGACTCTACCATGCCTGTAAAAAGAACCAGATTCGGTTCCTCATAGGTTCCTCCCATCTGCTTAAACAAACTCCTCCAGGTATCTTCGGTGTCTGCGAGTACCACGGAAACAAAGTCGGCCAGTTCATTATCGGCTGCTGATGGCTGCACAGGAAGGGTTTGTACTGAAGATCCACCGCCCATTTCTGTACCTTGCTGAAGGATAATCGACGGATCGACGCCAAAATACACCGCAACGATGACCAGTAAAAGCATCCCGATCCCTCCCCCCTTAACACCACGGGACAGTCGAATGCCTCTTCTGTCTTCAATATTATCGCTTCTTCGACCACTTCTCCAACGCATCGCCAATCCCTCCTTGGTTGTATCTACTTTATGGAATCACGAGATGAAGAAAATTCAACCTCTGGCAGTTCCCTTTGGGTTGCCAGGTCAAGCGCAAAATAGTTTTGTTTTTCAAATCCGAATTTTCTGGCGATAAATGCTGCAGGAAAGGATTCAACAAGTGTGTTAAACTTACCCACGTAACTGTTATATCGATTTCTGGCCTTTTGGATATCTTCCTCAATTTCATCCAGACTGTTTTGCAGGTCAATAAAATTCGCGCTGGCTTTAAGATCCGGATACGCCTCAGCCAGGGCTAAAAGTCCACGCAGCGATTTGGATATCCGGGTCTCCTCTTCAACACGACTTGAGACACCGCCTGAACCGGTCAGATAATCGCTTTTTGTACGAAAAATTTTAGCTTCGTGTTCGCTGTACCCTTCAATTGCACGAATCAAATTAGGGATCAAGTTAAAGCGGCGTTTCAACGCGACATCAATACCGCTCCATGCTTCCTCAATCCTGTTTTTGTACTTGATAAACCGATTATAGGTCCCGGTAAGCCAGGCAACTGATACGAACAAAACAAAAAAAATTAAAATGATTATCGGCGCCATTACAACTCCTATCCTAACTTAACGTCCTAAAAGACTGCCTGTTATCAGAGAAAAACCGTCAAACCATGCACGCAATATCACAAACACCCTCAACATAAAATGCCCATTCTCGATATCCTTTTTGCTTTACCGGTTATAATAATTTTTGAAAGGAGAAATCACTCTCTCCAAGTTTTTCTTTTGCAAGGTTGAAAAGGAGTCCGGCACCTCCTTTCGCCTGGTCTTCTCGCACCCCAAGGTTCTGTGTTATAAGCTCAATAAGCTCCATAAATCTTCTTCTTGAAGAAGTATGCAGGGTGCCACTGATCTTTCCGGGCTGTCTACAACTCGGAAGTGCAAAACGCACAGCGTGATGCATTGATGGATATGGTTGAGAAACATTTGGGACACGCTTTCGTCGTCGGTTCTGCCGGAGGTGCTTCCTCCTCTCTTTTGAGCTTGTTAATACCGCGAATGAGTATAAAAACGGAAAAAGCGACGATTAAAAAACTGATGACCGTGTTAATAAAAATACCGTAATTGATAGTAACAGCACCGGCCTTCTGAGCCTCAGCCACAGTAGCAAATGTGCCGGCAACAGCTCCTTGTTTGATCACGAGGAAAAGGTTCGAAAAATCGACGTTACCAAGCAACAAACCGATCGGCGGCATAATAATATCGTCAACCAGTGATTTTACGATGGTACCAAAAGCAGCACCAATGATAATACCAACGGCCATGTCAACCACATTCCCTCTCATTGCAAATTCTTTAAAGTCTTTTAACATTTTTCTCTTCCTTTCATGTAGGTTGTTTATACACCATGTTTGATTTCTAAACCTCGAATGGTTTATAAATAGTGTGGGATTCGTTATTTTTCCCTGTTCCGAAAAAAATACAGTGGATACAATATGGTGCTGTCCGGCTATCAGTATTAAATCTATTGATAAATTGAGACTACCTCACGAAAACAAGACTTGTAAAAACCTTTGATCTTAAGCAAGCCAGCAATTATCTGATTTGGCATTTAGTTTGACGTTACCTTTTGATGCCGGACAGCAAGCATGGCTTTTCTCCAATATAATTTAAGTCCGAACCCAACGACCCAAGCGGGTATTATAAAATTCCTTGCAGATTTTTATATCGTATTTGGGGATTGTTTCCAGCGTTATTGATGGATATCCTCAATGAGTATTTCACCAGGGATACGCTTTTCAGGCAAAATATTATTCTTAATCCAAGAGTTTACATCCAAAAAGGGATGATTTTCAAGGATACCGAAATAGGGCAGTTTCTTTATTTTCAATTTCGAGAAGACAGGCGTATAGATGCCGCATAGAAACTTCGTTAAATTAGCCTCGGTAAACTGCTCGCCGACAGCAAGCATAAATTCACCGGTAATGGTTTTGAAATCAAAGTGGGTAAGCGGTTTTAGTTCGGTCGTGTGTTGCAAAACTGCTTTCCCGTTTTTACAAAATGAACAATGCCCGCAGCAGTCTTTCTCAAGGTGTTCTCCGAAATATCCGGCAAGCGTTTTGCTGATGCACGAATCGCTTTCAAAAAAACTGACCATGCTGTGGATTCTTTGAATCTCAAGTCCCTCCTTCTTTTTAAACAAATCAAAAATTTTTTCAGCCATGATCTCGATATCAAAAGCCTGTGTTAAAATATCATATACTTCAACGGACTGTCTGGCTTGAAGATCGATCCATCCCTTCTCATCAAAATAATCCAGGGCAGCAAGAATTCGCTCCCGATTGGTGCCGTAGCTGTTCAGGATGCCCTGAATGTCCACATCCGTCCATATTTTTTTAGTAACGCAATGTTTTAGGATTTCTGTAACAAACTGCTTCCTTTCCCCTTCAAAACTGTGAATGATGTTTTCCGGCTCTGTGTGGTATTTGAATGAATATTCCTCAAAATAGGTTAACTTGGGGCGGATAATTTTTTCCATGGAAAGATAAACCATCAGGGTTTTCAGGGGAAGAATTCTGATGTTCAGGTCATTTGAAAGCCTTGTTTCTTTGACCTCCCAGACAAAACCTTTGTTTTCCTTTATGATCCTGAGCAGTTGAACAATCGATTGCTTTTCCGGCGTATCCCCGTAAATAAAATTTTCCAGGATGTGAATGTGATCCCGGTTGGCCAAAACTTCACACAACGCGGGCTGTCCGTCCCTTCCGGAGCGGCCGATTTCCTGGCTGTAATTTTCAATGGATTTGGGCAAATCGAAGTGAATAATTCTGCGGATGTCCCTCTTATCGATGCCCATACCGAAGGCGATGGTGGCAACGATACAGGTCAGTGTACCATCCATGAATTTGTTTTGAATCTGTTCCCGTTTTTCGTTTTCCATCCCGGCATGATACGGATGCGCATTGATATTGTTTTCGCGAAGAAAATCCGAGACATCTTCGGCCGTTTTCTGAAGGGTAACATAGACAATGGTGGGGGCATGGGCTGCCTCAAGAATTCGTTGAAGCAGACGATGCTTTTTTTCGGATGTGGTGGTCGGTGTGATTTGAAGAAACAAGTTGTCGCGATAAAAGCCTGTTACGGACACATTTTGCCTGGGAATGCTGAATTTTTCACACATGTCGTTAATGACCGGCTTGGTCGCTGTTGCGGTCAGCAGCAACGTTTGCGCAATTTTAAATTCCTTTTGATAATCAGGCAGTTTCAGATATTCCGGTCGAAAATTATGCCCCCACTCAGAGATGCAATGCGCTTCGTCAACAACCAACAGGGTAACATTCATCTTTTCCAGATGGGAGCGAAATCGTTCATTTTTAAACCGCTCAACCGAAATCATTAGTATTTTTAATTCGTTATTTTTGGCTTTTTCGAGAATCGCATTGTATTCGCTTTTTTGAAGGGTTGAATCCAAACGTGCAGCAGGGATATCGTTTTCCAGCAAAAAATCCAGTTGATTTTTCATCAGTGACAGCAGTGGAGATACCACCAGCGTCATACCGGGGAGCATCATGGCCGACAACTGATAGCAAAGGGATTTGCCCGCACCGGTAGGGAAAATGGCCGCCGCGGATTGCCCCTCCAAGATATTTCGGATGACATTTTCCTGACCCTTTAAAAATGAATTGAATCCAAAGTGTGTGTGCAATTGTTGTTTCAACATGTTTCGAGATCCCCCGCAGTTCATCATTCGCTTTAAAGCAGGGTTCGTTTTACGCATCACGCGAATATATTTGGTGTTCTGTTCCCGGAAAATGATATCGATGTATGGAATACAGCAACATTTTCAATTCCTAACAGCGATTGGACCACTTCGCTCTTTTGTTCGCGGCCGTCGGCAATAATTCGGATAATGATTTCGCTTTTCGACATTAGGCTTTTACCTTTCAGAATGAGACCGCCATTAACTTCACTCGATATAAAACTTTCAACATTCGTTGAAAAATGCTTTTTAATGAAATTCACCCCGTTCCGACTCTGGCTGCGACTCGGCCCAGACTCGGCCTTAACCATTCCTTACTTTTAATTTTGATAAAGATGCTAACGACGGTTTTTCCTTTTCGAGGCCTTTGACATTTTCCTCTTTTTCTTTTTGGATCTTTTTCGTTTTTGGGATTTATTTGAGAGCATTCCCATCGGACTTGCAGGATGATAGTCCATCGGAACCGGTCCTTCGGGTTCCGGGTTAAAACAGGCCCACCAAGACATGCTGTCATGAATATTGTCCAGGGATCTTTGCTCAAAATCCTTTCTTAGGTTTTCAATATGTTCATTCTTGTCGCGACCAAGTGCGCGTTCAAACGATTGATAATCAATCATTCCCGGATTAATCAAACCATCTTCATAGGCCCGCGAGATAGCATGCATCAATTCTTCCGGGTAAAGTTCGTAGACAAGGCAGGCCAATAAGCCCCACAGGTCGGAGTCTTCATCCGCTTCCTGTCCGCTAAACAAGTTAGTTGCCTCCGCTCGCCTGCTTGAGCCATTCGTCGTCCAGTGTAAATCCCTTGATGATATGTTCCCGCAGGCGCTGGGTCGCCCATATGCGAAACTGG
>Ga0210134_1000073_pt1 | contig 12581 bp, 6 predicted proteins | sample RushSE_CattailNL_3_FD_185565 | JGI IMG/M metagenome (GOLD analysis project Ga0210134, IMG submission 185565) | Wetland microbial communities from San Francisco Bay, California, USA, that impact long-term carbon sequestration - RushSE_CattailNLB_D2... | ecosystem: Environmental > Aquatic > Marine... | reverse complement strand
ATATCGTCTGACCACGGAAAATCCGCGCGTTCAGCGCGCTACCCGAGGAAAGATGCTCCGCTTCAACTTCGGCGCGACCATTCATCGCGTGGTTCGCATCGATATCGCCGACGGTGTGTTCGAGCCCGATACCACCGAACTGCGGATGCAGTGGATACCCAAGATCGCTCAGTTGCTTGAAGAACTGAAGAAGGGGCCGTCCGTGCTGCGCCTGTCGTACCTTGTCGATGTTGAACGTAAAGGCATTGTACAGGAACGTCTTGAGGTGCTGAAGAAGGAAATCACCAAACAGTGGGAGCAGTCGGATGGCGGGTACCGGCTGACCATTGAAACCGAAATTTTCTGGCGACGCGGTGCTCCGCTTGCCAGTCAGAGATAACAGGATGATGGAGTCTATGTTCCCTATCCTAACCATATTGTTAAGATTCTTGCTGAAGCGCGGTATCACTATCTTGTGTTTTTGTGTTTTCATTGTACAAGGTGTAGCGGCTGCTTCCGGCGTGGAAACAGGAGTAAGGGAAACGGATGCACTCGGAGAGGGGGTGGAGATGCACCTGCCGACCGACCAGTCTTTGACTCCATGGATCCATGACCCGGCCATATTTGAAAAGGATGAGGGGGATAGCACGGAGATACGCGAAGTCGTCGAACAAGATGTCAAAACCATCAAACTCAATAACCTGGTTCCACCCATTCACTTCGGTTTGGGCGAAATTGTAATTACAGAGGAATATATTAAGATTCTTCGCGATGTGCTGGACAGTATGCGGGATCGCGCCAATGTGCGACTCCATTTTGTCGGTCATGCCGATTCCCTGCCGCTCAGGGGTGAGCTGATAGAGTGGTACGGCGACAATGTCGGGCTGTCGCGGGAACGGGCAGGCACCGTCGCCGAATTTTGCCAGCGTGCCCTGAATCTTCCCCCTGAAGCCATTTCCTATGAAGGGCTTGGCGACAGCCAACCCGTTGCCGAAAATACCACCGAGAAAGGGCGGCAGCTCAACAGGCGGGTCGAAGTGCAAGTCTGGTACGACGAGATTAGTCAAAAGCAGGTCGAAAAAGAAGTGGTCGTTCCCCGAGAGGTGAACCGGATCAAGGTCTGCCGAACCGAAACCGTATGTAAATTGCGCTACAAGGACGGTCACGCCCATCGCGCGCGTGTTAAGAACCTTATTTCGCCCCTTCATTACGACAAAGGTATGCTGGGTGTTCCGGAAGAATTTCTGCAGCAGGTCAGGCAGTCAATGACCCATCTTGGCGGCAAACAGAACCTTGTGGTCAAGTTCACCGGCTATACAGATAACATCCCGCTGAAGGGACGGGACGAACGCATCTACGGCGACCCTATCGGGCTCTCCAAAGCGGTTGCCCGGCGCGTTGCACTCGCTGTTCAGGATGATCTGGGCTTGCCCAATGCCGCCATTGAAACCGAAGGCCTCGGGGCGTCGCAGCCTTTGACGTCCAACGATACGCAACAGGGACGGGCGATGAATCGCCGTGTTGAAGTGGAGTTCTGGCACGACGACCCGCTGCAGGATCTTCCCGATGAGCCCCAACTGTGCCCGGATGCTGCCGGTGCCGAAACCGTCACCCGTATCTATGATTCGCCGTCGGGCGGCATCGATCCGATTCTGTTTGAAAACGGCAAACCTGTTATTCCGAATGGGTATACAGAACATTTGCGACGCATCATGGACGAGATCAGCGACAAGACCCATGTCCGCCTGCAATTTATCGGCTATACCGGCAACAAACGCCTTGATCGGCGTACGGCCGCGGTTTACGGAGATGACATCGGATTATCCATGGCGCGCGCACGCCGATCCATGGCGGCCGTCAGTGAGCAGATGGGATTAACGGAAAGGCAGGCGGAATTTGACGGCTGCGGCTATGTCCAATCCGACGACGTGGTGAACGCGGGATTCATAGAATCCGATACGTCGAAGGTCAAAGTGCAGGTGGTCTATGATGAACTGATCCTCCGCGACGACTACGAAGGGGTAGAAGTCACCCCGATGACTCGCGAGGTGAGTACTGCCGATCCCTTAGCGCTGAATCTCATGCGCATCACGGTGGACGGTAAGCCGGTCGATGATCCGGGCAAATGCAGTTCCGATGTGCAGCGCTGTACCGACGTAGCTCTTGAAAAGGCTCAAATCCAGTTCAAGCACGACAGCCTCAAGCTGGAACCGCGATTGAACGTGACCGCATGGCCGATTACGATCGGTTATCAGGATTTGCCGGATACGGCGTTTGCCGAAAACCTGGTGCATTTTCGCCTGTACACCAATTACCGGAGCTTTATTGAGCGGGCGGAGGTCAGAGTTTTGGAGGAAGCGCAATCCGTCAATGATACGCCTCTCGCTGTCATCGAGATGGATACTGACGGTATGGCCCAGTGGCAATCTGATTTCGAGTCCTTCTCCGCGCCGGTGCGCAAGCTGAAGTATCTGGTACGGGTGTACGACACGAAAGGACGCTTTGACGAGACGACTCCCCAGCCACTGTGGGTGGCGGACCAAGTCGATCCGTCGGTTGCCGAGGCCGATCCCCATGAAAAACTCCTGGCAGCATATGGCGAGAGCCGTATCGCCAAACGCAATATCCCGCTTCACGGCGGTACGGTGCAGGCCCATGGCACCGCAATTCCAGATGGACACGGGGTGTGGATGGCCGGATATGCGGTACCCGTGGATGAAAAGGGCAGTTTCGTGGCCGAAGAAATCCTGCCGGAGGGCATGCATTCCGTGGAAGTGGCGGTTCTCGACAAGTTGGGCAACGGCGAGTTGTTCCTGCGTGACCTGTCGCTGAAAAAGAGCGACTGGTTCACCGTTGGGATCGCAGACCTGACCATGTCCGGCAACAAGACCAACGGACCGGCCGAACTGCTTGCACCGGATAAACCCCAATACGATGAAGACATGAGCCTCCAGGGTCGCCTGGCGTTCTATTCCGACGGCAAATTCGAGAACGGCTGGTCGCTGACGGCGAGCGCCGATACTGAGGAAGGACCGCTCGATGAGATATTTTCCAATTTCATGGACAAATCACCGGATGCTCTGTTCCGGCGTATGGATCCGGATTATCACTACCCAACTTTCGGCGATGACAGCACCGTCACCGAAGACGCGCCGACCAACGGAAAGTTCTACGTCAAGGTGAAAAAAGAAGAAACCTACGGGCTCTGGGGCAACTTCAAGGTCGGGTATACCGACACTGAACTGGCGCAAGTGGATCGCGGGCTGTACGGTGCCAATCTGCATTACCAGCCCCATGATACCACCAGTTTCGGCGAGCCGCGCTTGATGTTTGACGGGTTTGCCGCGGACCCGGGTACCGTGGCAGGGCGCGATGAGTTCCGGGGCACGGACGGGTCGCTCTATTTCCTTCGCAGACAAGACGTCCTGGAGGGCTCCGAGCGGGTGCGCATTGAGATCCGCGACAAAGATTCCGGGATCGTTCTGGGCGTCAAAAACCTGACCCCGGTGCTCGATTACGATATCGACTACCTGCAGGGACGCATCGTGCTGACGCAGCCGCTGCCCTCAACGTCGGACGACGGTCTGCTGGTGAGCAGCGAATCCATCAGCGGGAATCCGGTCTTTCTGGTGGTTCGTTACGAATTCACCCCCGGGTTCGATGATCCGGACACCATGGTTACCGGCGGCCGGGTTCATTACTGGTTCAATGACCACGTCAAGGCTGGCGTGACCGTCAGTCGGGATGAAAATTCGGATATTGAAAACAACCTGGATGGAGCGGATTTGACCCTGCGAAAGTCCTCGGAGTCTTGGATCAAAGTCGAAACAGGCCGTACCGAAGGTGCGGGCGTTTTGCCAACGACTTCCATTGACGGCGGTTACAACTTCGCCACCTCAGATTTTTTTAACGACAACGACGTAGAGGCCTCGGCCTATCGCTTGGATGGGAGTTTGGGCTTCAAGGACTATTTTGAAAACGGGCGCGGCCGGGTCACCTTCTACCTGCAGGATCTCGAAGAAGGCTATTCGGCGCCGGGTCTTGCCACCGACCGAAATTTGACAAAATATGGCGGAACTGCGGAGCTGCCTTTTACCGACCGTCTGAGTGCACGGTTGAAGATGGACAAACAGGATCAGCAAGAAGGTCTCAAGACCGAGACCGGAGAGCTGAATCTCGACTACAGGATAGGCGAGCATTGGACGTTGGGTTCGGGTGTGCGTCATGACAGCCGCGAAGACAATTCGGTGATCGTACCCGAAACTCAGGAAGAAGGCGACCGGACGGATGCGGTGGTGAAGCTTATGTATGATTCCCGTGAACGATGGACGGCCTATGGTTTCGTGCAGGAAACGATTCAGTCGAGCGACAACCGCGAGGACAACGGCCGCATCGGTGCAGGCGGCAGTTTGCGTTTCACGGACCGGTTCAAAATGGAGGGTGAGATTTCCGAGGGAGATCTCGGAACAGGCGGCAAGTTCGGGACCGAGTATCTGTATTCCGATCGAACTACGCTTTACAGTAATTATACCCTCGAGAACGAGCGGTCGGACAACGGCCTGCTTGCCAGGAAAGGCAATATGGCATCCGGTTTTCGCACTCGTTATTCGGACAGCGCCAGTGTTTACCTCGAAGAGCGGTATACACACGGTGAGGTACCCACAGGTCTGATGCATTCTACCGGTGTAAAACTCGTGCCTTTCGACCGGGTCAATTTCGGCGCCAATGTCGATTTCGGCACCCTCAAGGATCCTCACACCGCATCTGAACTCGAGAGAACTGCGTTGGGTGTGAGTGTCGGCTATGGGTTCGACAAGCTGCAGATTGCCAGTGCCGTGGAATATCGGGTCGACGACATCGAGCAGCCGGATACAAGTTTCTCCGAACGCACCAGTTGGCTGTTTAAAAACAGCTTGAAATACCAACTGTCAGAGGATTGGCGAATCATCGGTAAATTTAATTATGCCCAGAGTGAGAGTTCCATGGGAGATTACTATAACGGCGACTATACGGAAGCGACGCTGGGATATGCGTATCGTCCGGTTCATCATGACCGGCTGAATGCGCTGCTCAAGTACACTTACTTCTACAATATGCCGTCGGCAGATCAGGTGACCAGTTCCAATACAGCATCCGACTATGTCCAGCGCAGCCACATCGGAGCGGTAGATGTCATGTATGACCTGATACCCCGTTTGACCGTGGGGGGCAAGTACGCCTACCGATATGGCCAGGTGGCCCTGGATCGAGAGGATCCGGATTACTTCGACAGCCGGGCCCACCTGTATGTGCTGAGAGCGGACTGGCACTTCGTTTACCGCTGGGATGCATTGATCGAGGGGCGTATGCTAGATCTGCCTGACGCACAGGACAGCCGCAGCGGCGTGTTGGTGGGGATATACCGCCATCTGGGCAATCATGTCAAGGTAGGAGTCGGTTATAACTTCAGTGACTTTTCGGATGATCTGACCCAACTGGATTACAAGCACCAGGGCGTGTTCATCAATCTGATAGGGAAATTTTAGTAACTTGGGGGCGTTTGCCCCATTGGGATGGAAAAAACGATGTGAGGAGGCAAATATGTTCTGCTGTGTGAGGGGAATTTTTTTAGGGATTTCAGTGCTTGTTTTGAGCGTTGCCGCTTATGCCCAAGAAATCTCCAAGGAACAGATCAAGGGTCTGGATGAACAGGTTCAGGAAATCAAGACCGATGTTCTGGGCATTGCGGCGGAACTGAATCAGCTTGAAGAGAAGCTGCTGTACCCGTCCAATACGCAGGTCGCGCTATTCGTGTCGTTGGTCAACGGCGAAACCTTTCGTCTCGACTCAGTGGAGATCCGGTTAGACGGCAAGCCGGTTGCCCATCACATTTACACCTTCAAGGAACTTGAAGCCATGCAAAATGGAGGGGTGCAGCGCATCTATACCGGTAATATCCAAACCGGTGGCCATGATCTGGAGGTTTCTATCACCGGCAAATCCGAGGGGGGTGGCGACATCCGGGAAACGGGGCGTTTTTCGGTCAATAAGAATGTGGGGCCCAAGATCGTAGAAATATCCCTGGCCGCCCAAAGCATTACCTTTAAGGACAGGTAAATCATGTACAGGCTTTTTATTTTATTGATACTTCTGATATTCACAGCGTCTCCGGTCCCGGCCGGTATGTCCGCTCCGAAAACGCTGAAGGATCTCCATTTCGGAGAAGCACTGTACTATGCTTTTCAAGGGGACTGGTTCGATGCCATCACCAGGCTCGACACCGAACTTGCCCAGCACCATGGGCTCGATGAACCTGAACGCGACACCTTATATTACCACATCAACCACGCCGAGTTTGCCGTGGGTGATTTCGAACTGGCCTATCGGATGCACCAGCGTGCCGGGCGAGCCATCACGGCGGTTATTGAAGGCAACGTCGAGGAGCCGGTGCGCAATGAGGCCATTTTCCGGCTGGCACGAATCTACTTCCAGAAAGACCAGCCGGCCAATGCCTTGTATGCCATAGAGCGTATCAGCGGGACTGTTCCGCCGAATATTCTCGACGATCTGGCTTTCCTGCGCGCACAAATCCTCATGGCGAATGGGCGCTATGCCGAGGCCGTTCGAATTCTGAAAGACCTCCAGGACGTAAAAAGCCTCGAAGGCTTTAGTACTTATAATCTTGGTATTGCACTCATCAAAGATGGAAAGGAGCTTGAAGGGCGCCAGTACCTCGACCGTGTTGGCCGAATCAACAGCAATGACGCGCTGACTATGGCGATAAAGGACAAATCAAATCTGGTCCTCGGGTCTAAATTGCTGGAAGAAAAAAATTTTGAGGGCGCCAAGGAAGCGCTCGATCGGGTTCGGTTGGACGGACCCTTCTCTAACCGGGCCCTGCTGGGTTCGGGATGGGCGGATGCCTTCCAGGGGCGTTTTGAAAGGGCAATGGTGCCCTGGAGCATTCTTGCGATGAGGGAAGTTACGGACGCTTCGGTGCAGGAAGCCATGCTCGCAGCTCCCTATGCATACAACAAGCTGAATGTCTATAGCAAGGCGGCAGTCATGTACGGCAGCGCGCTGGAGAATTTCGAAACGGAGCTGGACAAGCTCGACGAATCCATCAAGAGTATCCGCGAAGGTTATTTTCTCCGGGCGCTGGTTCGTGAAGAACTGAAACAGGATGCCAACTGGGTCGTCAAGCTGCGCAAGCTTCCGCAAACACCCGAGACCTACTATCTGCTTGAATTAATGGCTTCTCATGATTTTCAGGAATCACTGAAGAACTACCTTGATCTTGAGCAATTGCGCAAGAAACTGGAGTCTTGGGAAGGGGATCTGGATGCGTATGAAGACATCATTGAGCAGCGCCGGGCGTATTACCAGCCGCTGCTTCCTGTTATTGACCGGGAATTCCGGCGGCTCGATTCGCAGATGCGTCTGCGCCTGGAACAGCGTGACCGTATCGAAAAACGTCTGAAAAACATGCTGGTGGTTCCGAGGCCGGATTACCTTGCGACCTCACATGAGCGGATCTTCGGTGGACAAATTGGGCTTCTGGAAAAAGAGTTGGCCAACCGCGGCACGGCAATTCCCGGCGGGACGGAGACTCGAATCAACCGTTTAAAGGGAGTGCTCCACTGGAACATCTATACGGATTATGATCGGCGCTTCACCGAAGCACATGAGCATCTTCGTGATCTGAATCATGAAGTGGATCAGTTGAAAAGGCAGTACACCGCCTTTGTGAGAACGCGTCAGGCTGCCACCCAAAGCTATGAAGGCTACGACGACATGATTTCCCGTCAGCGGTTCCGGATCCGTGAGGCCCGTGAAACGGTGAAGGAACTGATGGCGCGTCAGGGGCATATGCTGGAAACCATGGCTGTGAATGAGCTCGCCAAGCGTCACGAGCGGCTTGCCGAGTTTCAGATCAAAGCGCGCTTTGCCATGGCTGAAAGCTATGACCGTGCCACCAGGATCCAGAACCAGGAGAGAGACGATCAATGAATCGAATCCGATTTTTCATATTTGCGGTTCCAATGATACTGGTCGCGTGTCATTCGGTCAGCGACAGGGATACCATTGCAAAGTTACGTCATGTGCAAATCGAGGTCAAGGAAGAGAAGATCGAAGGCGGGCTTGACAAGGCGATGCTGGGCTATCGGCGCTTTTTGGAAGAGACGCCGGATTCCCCCTTGACCCCTGAGGCCATTCGCCGTCTGGCCGACCTGAAAATCGAAAAAGAATACGGTACCCTTACCGAGGGTGCCGAGGCTGTCAGGCAGGTAACGAAACCGCTTCTGCCTGCTCCGGAACCCTCGGTTCGTCCAAAAGACCCATTAGTGACCGGTGAGCCATCCGACCAGGCATCGGCAAATATACCGGTTTACGACGAGTCTGATGTTGACTTTGAAAAACGCACGACCCGGGAGCAGGATGTTACAGGTATGTCGGCGGCTGCGGACCGGTCTGTCGAAGGCGTTGATGATCTCGATAGGGCAGGTGCCCGCGAGGCCATTGAACTTTACACGAAATTGCTCAACGATTACCCTCTGTATGAGCGCAACGACCAGGTACTGTACCAGATGTCCCGCGCTTATGAGGAACTGGGAAAGATCGAGGAGGCCATAGCGGTCATGGAACGTATGGTCCGCGACTTTCCCCGGTCTCGATATATCGATGAAGTGCAGTTCCGGCGTGCTGAATACTTCTTCACGCACCGGCGCTACCTGGAAGCCGAGGATGCCTATGCGAGTACCGTGAATACCGGTGCGGCTTCTTCTTTCTACGAACTCGCGATATATAAACTGGGCTGGACGTTCTATAAACAGGAGCTTTACGAAGACGCCCTGCATCGATTCATTGCGCTCCTGGATCACAAGGTTTCCATCGGATACGATTTTGAACAGACCGAGGACGAACAGGAGCGCAAACGCATGGACGACACCTTCCGCGTCATCAGCTTAAGTTTTTCCAATCTCGGCGGATCAGATTCCGTGGTGGAATACTTTTCAGATCGCGGGAAGCGCAGTTACGAGGACAGCGTATACAGCAACCTCGGCGAATTCTATTTCGACAAGCGCAGGTATGCCGACGCCGCTGCAGCCTATAACGCCTTTGTGAGCCGCAACCCGATCCACAAGGTGGCGCCGAAATTCCATATGCGGGTGATCGAAATTCAATCTGCCGGTGGGTTCCCCAGTCTGGTGCTCGACGCCAAAAAAGAATTCGCCAAGACATACGGCCTGACGTCCGAATACTGGAAATATTTCGACCCGAGTGAACGTCCGGAAGTCATAGGTTACCTGAAAACCAACCTGACCGACCTGGCGAATCATTATCACGCCTGCTACCAGGACCCGAAACAGACCGAGGAGAAGCAGGCAAATTTCAAAGAGGCACTGAACTGGTACCGAGGGTTCCTGACTTCGTTTCCCATGGACAACGAATCGCCGACCATTAACTTCCAGTTGGCGAATCTGCTGCTGGAAAACCGGTCATTCGGCGAAGCAGCGCTGGAATTTGAAAAGACCGCGTACGGCTACCCGACCCATGAAAAATCCTCTCAGGCGGGGTACGTGGCGGTCACTGCATACCGGGAGCAACTTAAGGCCGTTTCGCAGGATGAGAAGGATACGGTCAGGCGGGAGGTTGTTCGAAGCTCATTGAAGTTTGCCGATACTTTTCCGGGGCATGAAAAAGCGGCAATCGTCCTCGGGGCTGCTGCGGATGATCTCTACGGCATGAAGGAATATGAACAGGCTATGGCAGCCGCGAACAATATCATCAAGGTATTTCCAGACACAGATAAAGAGGTGGTCCGCGCGGCCTGGCTGGTCATCGGGCACTCTTCTTACGAGCTCCTGCGATACGGCGAAGCCGAGACTGCATATCAGAAGGTTTTGGCATTGCTGCCTGCAGGAGACAAGACGCACGGCGAATTGGTCGACAATCTGGCGGCGTCGATTTACAAACAGGGGGAAGAGGCCAATTCCGTCCAGGACTATCAGACTGCGGCGGACCACTTCCTGCGGGTGAGTCGCACGGCACCAACCTCAAAAATCAGGCCGACGGCCGAATATGACGCCGCCGCAGCCCTGATCCAACTCAAAAATTGGGAAATGGCCGCATCAGTATTGGTGGGATTCCGTAACAGCTTCCCCGAACACCCGTTGCAGCCGGAAGTGACCAAAAAAATCGCCTATGTTTACAGGGAAAATGGCCAACTCACTCTGGCGGCCGGTGAATATGAACGCATCGAAAGGGAATCCAAGGACGATGAGATCAGGCGGGATGCCCTTCTGGTCGCAGCTGAATTGCATGAACAGGAAGGTAACAATAGGGGTGCGTTTGAAGTTTATCGGCGTTATGTGGAGTGTTTCCCACAACCCGTTGAGCTCAACCTGGAGACTCGCAACAAAATCAGTGAGTTCCTGAAGGCGCAGAACGATATAAAATCCTACCTTGACGAACTCGAAAAAATCGTCGCGATCGACGCTTCAGCGGGGAGCGCCCGAACGCCAAGGACCCGCTATCTTGCCGCGCAAGCAGCACTGGTGCTGGCTGAACAGAGATTTAATGCCTTCGTGGCCGTCAATCTGGGAAACCCCTTTGAGATTAATCTGAAAAAGAAGCGAGAGCTGATGAAGGAGGTTACGCAGAAATTCAACCGGCTCGTCGATTATGAAATCGGGGAATTTACCGCTGCGGCGACCTTCTACCTCGCCGAAATTTACGCTCACTTCAGCAAGGCCCTGATGGCCTCGGAACGTCCTGTGCTAACCTTTGATTACTACACGGTAAAACCTGGGGATACCCTTTCTACAATTGCTAAACGATACGACAGCGATATCAGAAGGATTGCCCGCGAGAATAATTTAAATGAATCAAATGTCATCGTTGCAGGAAAAAAACTTAAAATACCTCGAGGTTTATACCCCTTGGAGCTTGAACAGTACGAACTGGCTCTCGAAGAGCAGGCCTATCCGTTCGAAGAGAAGGCCATCACTATGCACGAGGGCAATCTCAAGCTGATCTCACGAGGGGTCTACAATGAGTGGACCGAAAAGAGCTTGGAGAAATTGGCCGAAATCATGCCTGCTCGTTATGACAAGACGGAAGAGACCAGCGGCATCATCAGTTCACTGGAAACGTACGTTTACGAAATTGACCGGCCGGCACCGCCGGCACCGCCGGAGTCCGAACCTGAAGCGCCTTTACAGGTCGAGGAGCCAGAGACTGTCGCAGGGCCCGAACCTGCGGAACCGGTGCAAGTGGAAACAGCCGTAACTGTTACGGAGCCCAAACCTTCGGAGCCGGTGCGAGTGGAAGAAGCAGGATCTGTTACGGAATCCGAACCTTCGGAACCGGTGAAAGTGGAAACAGCAGGATCTGTTACGGAGTCCGAACCTTCGGAGCCGGTGGAAGTGGAAGCAGCAGGATCTGCTACGGAGCCCGAACCCGAAGCGCCTGTAAAGGTCGAATAAGCGGTGCAAACGAAGCGAGCGACGAGGAGAAAAGCAATGCAGAGCATGCATAGAAGTATGTTACGGTGGTTAAAAATAAGAACTTGCGCCGTATTCGCTATCTCGGTGATGGTGTCGTCGGTACTTCCCGGGTGTGCAACCGATGGAAAGGTAAAACCAGCCCCTGTTGTTCAAGAATCCCCCGTGGCAAAGGGTCCCTCCGTTGAGCGACTCGCAAATGGCCAGGAAGGATTCATTATCATGGAAATTTCCCAAATGGATGATGCGTCTCGCAGGGACTTCGGTCGCGCAGTCGCCATGCTGAATGATGAGGAATATGGCCAGGCCATTGACCTTCTGGAAAGGATCATCGAAAAATCACCGGGCGTTACGGCACCCTATATCGACATGGCCATTGCCTGTCGGCATATCGGCAAACTGGATCAGGCCGAAGAGCACCTGAAAACCGCTCTTCATTTGGTTCCCGAGCACCCGGTGGCATGTAACGAATACGGCTTGCTGTATCGCAAAACCGGACGATTTGCCGAGGCTCGGACGATTTATGAGAAGGTGATTGCACGCTTTCCTGATTATTATCCGGTGCACAAAAATCTCGGGATACTCTGTGATCTGTATCTGAATGACCCGGCATGTGCTCTTGAGCATTACGAAATATACAGCGAGGCCATGCCGGAAGACAAACAGGTTAAGTTGTGGATTGCGGATTTGCGAGCCCGGCTTGGACACAATTAAAGGGAGGGATGACCATGTATCGCAAATTGCTTCTGTGTCTGTGTATGGTTTTGTTCTCGGCCGTTATGGCTACGGCTCAGGATGTAGATAAGGGTAAGGGATCGGAGGCTAAAGAGCTATCCGGTATGTCCATCGTCGGTAACGATGAAGCTCCGAAATCCCTTTATATCGTTCCCTGGAAAAGCTCGGAAATCGGTGTGGAGACCAGTTTGGACATGGTGTTGAATGAGGGCGATGTACCGGTAGATCGGGATGTTTTCAGGCGGCAGCTTGAATTTTATCAAGTCAGTACTACGAAATAATTTTGTTGTCTTGTTTGTAAAAGAAGGAGGAAAAAGATGGGATTCTATTCAATAGTTGCATTTTTCCAGAAGGGTGGGTTGTTCATGTACCCCATTTTGC
>Ga0210134_1000072_pt1 | contig 12683 bp, 7 predicted proteins | sample RushSE_CattailNL_3_FD_185565 | JGI IMG/M metagenome (GOLD analysis project Ga0210134, IMG submission 185565) | Wetland microbial communities from San Francisco Bay, California, USA, that impact long-term carbon sequestration - RushSE_CattailNLB_D2... | ecosystem: Environmental > Aquatic > Marine... | reverse complement strand
CTACCACCCAATTTTCCAGTATTCCAATCTTCCAACATTCCAATGACTTTTAAAAGGTACAAATCATGCCCTCTGGGCTTAGCTCAAAGCCGGGCCCTCCGGACCCGGATCTTTACTTATGCTTCCTTTTGTTTGAGGTTTACCGATACGATTTTGGAGGCCCCCTTTTTTTCCATGGTAATGCCGAAAAGGGTTTCTGCAAATTCCATGGATTTTTTATTATGGGTGATCATGATAATCTGAGATTTTTCCCCGATTACTTGCAATAAATCATTAAAACGAAAGACATTGATTTCATCGAGAGATGCATCAATTTCATCCATGATGCAAAAAGATGCCGGTTTAATTAAAAAGATCGAAAAGATCAGTGCAATGGCGGAAAGTGCTTTTTCTCCACCGGAAAGAAGGCTCATTCTTGTCAGTTTTTTTCCGGGCGGGTGAATCATAAATTCTATACCGGTTTCAAGGGGGTCGTTCGGTTCAGTCAGGATAAGCCTGGCGGAACCACCTTGGAAAAGACGGGGAAACACCTCTTCTAATTTGCTGTTGACCGCATCGAACGTTTTGAGAAAGCGCTCCTGGCTGATTTTGTTTATCTTTTGAATAACCTTGTGAAGATCGTTAAGTGCCTTTACAAGGTCCTCGCGCTGTTCATTCAGAAAGTCATATCGCTCTTTGAGCTGTTCATACTCCTTTATGGCACCCAGATTAACATCTTCGATATTTGCAATATTTGTTCGGTTACGGGCAAGTTCCTCCTCTATTTCTTCCGGGCGCAAGTCCTTGCCGGCGTCGAGGTTGTTGAATTCTGATTTGAGAACCGCAATCGGTTTATGATAATTTTCTTCCAGTCGGTTTGTAATATTTTCCCGTTTGACAAGCCGTTGGGATTGTTCAAGCTCGACCATTCGTATTTTCTTTAGAATATTTTCCCGCTCGTTTTGAATATCCGACAGGATACCGTCGCTTTCTTTCAGCTTTTCATCAATTGTATTATAGTCCGCTTCATTTATTTCGAGTGCTTTTTCAAGAAGCTTCATCTCGTCGTACATACCGGAAAGCCTCTGTTCACACGCTTTAATCTGTTCCTTTAAATCGAGCTGTTTTCGGTTTTTTCGGATCAGTTCATTAGCAATCTGTTCGACCCTTTGGACGCTGTCATTCTGAAATTCTTTAAGCCGCTTCAACGTGTTGTTGCTGTTTTCCAGTTTCGCATTTAATGTGGTCAGGTTCAACCTGAGATCCATGATTTTCTGGTTGAACGTTTCCATTTCGGATGACACGATATCGATGTGTTCCAGCTTTTCAGAGACGAGATCCTGGGCATTTTTAACCTGGTTTTCAACCTCGGCAACGGCTTTGTTGTATCTATCGACTTCTTCGTCAACATCGGATTCTTCGCCCAGAAGCTGCTCGTGTTCCAGGCGAACGATTTCAAGATGCCGAACGGCGTTTTTAAGATCCTCGGATGCTTTATAAAGCGCCTTTTCTGTTTCTACTTCGTTATGCTTGGCTTTGCTTTCCAGTTCCCTGAGCTTTTGCAGGTTGCTTTCGATAGTTCTGACTTCGGATTCCAATTCTTTTTGATGTTCCCGGGCCGATTCAAGTTGCCGGTTCAGGTCTTCGATCTGGATTTCAAACGCTTTGACCTCCCGTTTTTTGGCAAGGATGCCTGATAAATTTTCCTTGCTCCCGCCGATCAGAATACCTTGATGGGAAATTAAGTCGCCGTTTTGGGTAACAACAGTCTGTAATGTGCCGTTTCTGTTGAAAACGTCTATGGCTTCTTCAATATTCGCCGTAACGACAACATGTCCCAGGAGGGCTTCTGCGATCCGCTCGAAGCCCGGTTTTACGACGACATGATTTAAAAGATGTTGCGGGTGATCATGCCGATGATTCGGGCTCAGTCCCATATCTTTGACAGATGAAACCGGGATGAAACCGCTGCGTCCTGCGCCGGTTGTCTGTAGATAATCAATGGAGCCGATAGCCGTTTTCTGATCTTTGACAAGAATGTATTGCAAAGACTCTCCGAGAACGGCTTCCACCGCAGTTCCAAAAGCGGATTCCGGTTCAAGGATATCTGCCGTAAGTCCCAAAATACCATTGCCATCCTGTTCAATTAGACTCCCGGACGGCAGATTTTCCTGATCCGTTTTATGCTTCTTCATGATGGCCTGGACGCCATCTTTGTACCACTCGAAGTTGTCCTCCATTTTCTTTAAGGTGGTATAAGATGATCTGGCCTTGTTTCGTTCAAGCTCGAGGGTTTGAACCAGTCTGACCTGTTCTCCGAGGGACGTGTTTTTTTCCTGGAGTTGTTTTTGAACGATGTCGCTGCGTTTTTTCAGATCCTCAATTTCTGTTTTGCATGAACTTAGCTGGTCTTTGACCTTGTTTTCCGTTTCCTTGAGCGCGGAAACCTTTCGGCTTGTTGCGAGTTCTTCTTCGTCTATGATTTTGAGGCGTCTTTTCAGGCTTTCCTTATTGCTCGTGACATTTTGATAGATGTTTTTATATTGAGCTTCCCGGGCGACCAGGTCCATTAAGCCGGCTTTGGCGGTTTCAAGCTCTTGGTTCAATGCAACGAGTTGATCCTTTATTATGTTCGAAGCCGATTGTTCTTTGTCGAGTGTCGACCTTGCGGATGTTATCTCGGTCTGAATACGAATATTCTGGTTTTCAACCCCTTGGATCTCAGACGTTAAGTTTTTGTTTTTTTCTTCAAGGTTTTCACGGGCGGATTCAAGTTCTTCGAACTCATCCGTAAGCCTTTCCACATCTTTTAAGAGGTGGACCTTATCATTTTCCATCCGGTCTAAATTGCGCTGGATTTCGAATTTTCGGGCTTTTTGATCCGAAATTTCCTGATTTTTTTCCGCGCGATCGAATTTGATTTTTTCCAGTGCGGCATCCAGCTTTTTCAATTGGGTTGAATGTTCAATGTCCGTATCATTTAAATCTCTTAACAAAGCATCGGCTTCATCGATTTCACGGGTATATTCATCATGATGATACAGTGTGAGACGGATATCGAGTTCCCTGATTCGCGCTTGATATTTTTTATAGCGTTCGGCCTTTCTCGCCTGGCGTTTAAGGCCGGACATCTGCCGATTTATTTCCGTGATGATGTCGCTGACACGAAGAATGTTTTCGTTCGTGGCCTGGACTTTTCCCAGGGCTTCCTTTTTCCGGGACTTATATCTCGTAACTCCCGCAGCCTCCTCAATGAGGATCCTTCTTTCTTCCGGCCCGGCATCGGTCATTGTGCCGATGCTGCCTTGCTGTATGACGGCGTAGGATTTTGAACCCAAACCGCTTCCCATAAAAATATTGTGTATATCCTTGAGGCGGCAGGGCTGCTTGTTAATGAAATAACCGCTTTCTCCGGAACGGTAAAGCCGCCGGGTCAGGTTGATTTCGGTAAACTCTTTAAGTTCTTCAGGGGCCGTGCCGTTATCGTTTGCAAGGGTGAGTGAAACCTCGGCCATATTCAATGGCGGCTTCCCGTTGCAACCCGAGAAAATCACGTCTTCCATGGATTTCCCGCGAAGCTGCTTTACACTTTGCTCTCCCATAACCCATTTTATTGCATCTAAAATATTGCTCTTGCCACAGCCATTGGGACCTACAACCGCAGAAATACCCGGAGGAAACTCAATACTGGCTTTTTCAACAAAGGATTTAAATCCGTTTATTTCCAGTTTTTTTAGTTTCATGCAGTTAAATCTCCTGTTATTTCTTTCTGCTCATACCCAAAACCTGTATTACACATAATTTTGAAACAGATATCAGGGATCCTTTTGTTTGTAAAGGGAAAAACACAATGGGAGGTATAAATTTAATTATTTGAATACAATATGTGGTGGAGTTTCGGCTTTTCTATGTTTTTCTTTGAATTGTCGGTTCTTTTCATCTCGATAAAATGTATTCCCAAATGAGCGCGAAAAAAAATAAAAATATCTGTAACAATCTAAATATATTGGTAATTTATTGTTTAAACAGTAAGTTGATACCGTAAACGGTTTGAAAAAACATTATTCATGGAACAGGTTAATAAGGATAATTTTGCGATACCTGATGGAATAAATAGGATCAAACTGTTATGATTGCAAGAGAAATTTAAATTCGCTCAATAAATTCTGTATCCGAATCGAAAATCCAAGTTAGTTCGCTTGGCTCATCCCGCTAATTAGCGGAAGAATAATGGATTAATGGAATATCGGTCCCGGTGAAATAGAAGAAAGTTTCACTGAATAAAAACGATGGGTTTAAAGGATAGGCTTTTTACCTCACAAAAATCAGACTTGTCAAAACCTTTGATCGCTTGTGGGTTTCCCAGAGTATCAGCCCGGCAAAAAACCGGCAATAAGTCTGACATCCAACCATTTTTTTGTGAAATTTCAAACTGTTCTATTTTTTTGATCAGATATAAATTGAGGTCGATGATTTACATCAATACTTTCTCAATCCGTGCCTGAATTTTTCTGAGTTTGTAGTTCATTCTATAAACCAAAGGTTCAAAAAATCAAAATATGTTTAACTGTCTGATATCAAATATATTTTTTTCGACGACGGGTTTGGAGGGCCCGCAGAACGGGTTTCTGAAAAAAAGTGCTGGCAATGAGTTAGCCAATCTTAACAGCAAGCATTGAGACTGAGCCTCCATCAAACCCTTGTACCGGAAAGCTCACTTTTTCCATTTCCTTGCGAAGTCCGAGTATATAAATAAAAGGCAGGTAATGATCCGGTGTCGGAACAGATAACATAGCCTCATCGCCGAAATTTTGGTAATTAACAAGAGATTTAAAATCACCTTTCATCAACATCTCTCGCACATAGTTCTCAAATCTCATAGCCCAATCAAAAGGAGGTATCTCTTTGTTATTCCAGTTGTAAGCAGCCAGGTTATGAACTATATTTCCGCTGCCGATAATTAGAATACCTTCTTCTCGTAATGACATGAGCCGATTTCCCATTTCATAGTGAAACATGGGTGGCTGAGTCTCATCGATACTAAGTTGGACCACAGGAATATCAGCAGTGGGAAACACATGTTTCAGCACTGACCAAGTTCCATGATCAAGTCCCCAGCTATCATCAAACATCACAGAAGTCGGTTTAAGAAGCTCTTTAACATGCCTGGCAAGTTCGGAACTTCCGGGAGCAGGGTATTCGACCTGGTATAGTTCCTTTGGAAAACCACTGAAATCGTGAATTGTTGGGGGAATAGGGTTTGAAGTCACCAAACAGAACGGTATGTAATAATGAGCAGAAACAGAAAGTATGGCCTTGGGACGCGGGATTGATTTGCTTAAAGAAACCCATCCTTCGGTATAATTATTTTTAGACAATGCGTTCATTGGATTACCATGTCCAATGAAAATTGCGGGCATCAAATTCGTCAATAAAATATCTCCTAATTATTACCAAATATTTAGTTTGCGTGATTTATCGCCGTAAAAACAGTATAGTCTAAATTACAGATTGTGAATACCTCAAAAAATTCCCGCTTGTCAAACCGTTGATCGTTTGATGTATTCACAAGATATCATCCGCCCGAAAAACCTCCGGTATGTCTGACGTCTGTACTATCATGGGATAAAGTCACGGACAGTTGAGATATCGCTGAATTTCAGCGTAGGTCTGGATTACAGTTCAAATACCCTGAAATCTGTTGGGGATCTAAAGGGGGGATTCCGATATAATCATCTCGAATTGAAAGTTATAACTTCACCATATAGCAATCTGGTGATAAAAGCGTAATAATTGATTCAGCCGCTTTTTTGTGCCATAATTTCAAAGGTAAAAGTAATGGCGTATCCGGTAGTGATATAAGATCGTTTCGCATTTTCAGAATAGTTTGTTTATGGAGGCTTTCCAAATATGGATCCATTGTGGGTTGTTGCCGCATTTGTCTTCGGAGCCGCTTCCAGCAGGATCGGCCTGCCGCCTCTCGTGGGATACTTAATCGCTGGGTTTGTCCTTAACAGTTTCGGCGTCGAGGGAAGCGAAACTCTTGGAAAGATTGCCGATGCAGGTGTAACGCTGCTTCTATTTTCCATCGGCCTAAAACTGAAGTTGAAGGGTCTTGCCAAGCCCGAAGTATGGGCCGGTGCAACGATTCACATGTTTGTTACCGTTACCGTCTTTGGAACCGGAATCTGGATTCTTAGTGTGTCAGGGATGCCCTACTTTCATCTTCTAAGCTGGCAAACCGCAATACTGATCGCGTTCGCCCTGAGTTTTTCGAGCACGGTTTTTGCGGTTAAAGTGCTTGAGGAAAAAAAAGAGACGCCATCCCGCCATGCCACTGTGGCGATCGGTATACTGATCGTGCAGGACATTATTGCGGTTGTCTTTTTGGCAGTCTCTGCCAGAAACCTCCCTTCACCGTGGGCAGCGGTCCTCGTAGCATCGCTTTTTATCATCAGGCCTCTGCTGGCCAGGTTTTTGGTCCAATGTGGTCACGGCGAACTGCTGATGTTGTTTGGAATATTGATGGCCACTGCCGGGTACAGCAGCTTTGAAATGGTTAAGTTAAAAGGAGATCTGGGGGCGCTTGTTTTCGGAATGCTCTTGGCTGCTCATCCCAAGGCGGATGAACTGGCCGACAGGTTGCTTAGCTTCAAAGATCTCTTTCTTGTCGGTTTCTTTTTAAATATTGGCATCTCCGGTTCTCCGACGCCTACAGGCCTCGTGATAGCGCTTTTGCTGGCGCTGGCCGTACCGTTCAAAGCAGCGCTGTTTTTCGGCATCCTCACACGCTTCAAGCTGCGTGCTCGGACATCGATGCTTGCTTCGCTTAGCTTGGCTAATTACAGTGAGTTCGGTCTCATTGTTGGGTCTATCGGCGTAGCCATGGGCTGGATGAGCCGTGACTGGCTGGTTATCATCGCTGTTGCGCTTTCGATAACGTTCATTTTGGCAGCACCGTTGAATTCTGCCTCCCACATCCTCTATGCGCATATTTCAGGCCGACTGAAAAGTTTTGAAACCGCAAAGCGTCTGCCTGAAGATAAACCGATAGAGACCGGAGATGCTGAGGTTGCGATTATCGGCATGGGTGGCGTGGGAACGAGTGCATTTGACGAAATGAAACGTCGATACGGCGATGTGGTGATCGGACTGGATTTTTGCGCTGAAACGGTGGAGCAACATCGAAAATTAGGGAGAAATGTGGTTTACGGCGATGCCGAGGATAGTGATTTCTGGGAGCGAATCGAACCGGCGAAAAGTCGGGTTAATCTCGTCATGCTGGCCTTACCGGATTCCAAAACAAGTGTATTTGCAATCCGGCAGATGGCCCAGAGAGGTTATCAAGGTCAGATCACAGCGTCAGTGCGTTACGAGGATGAAATACAAATCCTGAAAGAGGAGGGTATCGATGCCGCATACAGTCTTTACGAAGAAGCTGGTGTTGGATTTGCCGACCACGTGTGTGCCCATATGGATTACTGCAAACTCAAAGATGCCGGTCTTAAATTCTGAAAGGTGAGTCTATCGACGATATTTTGCCAATATTAGGCGATTATGAACCCGTCGGAGGGTTAACCATTAAGAATTGTGATAGCATCCATTCAGGTGAAAATATCATCCGCCTCAAAAACCACCGATATGTCTGACCTTACACAGCATATACAAGACCCGTGAACTGGAGGGTGAATCAACGGTTGCATTTTTTGCACCAATTGCCGCCGACGAAAAACTTATCAGGTCAAAGGCTTCAACCTCTATCCCATAATTTTTATCGGATACCGAATTAATTTCAAACGTGGGAGTCACAGGCATCAATATTCCATCAATTTCTGAGCAAGACGATGGAGCTCTGGATTGGCGAGGGCGGCAACCTTCTTTTTTACGGTGCGGGAAAATATTCTTTTTCGGTTTTAGTATTCCCTTCAAGCTGTTCAATGCATCCACCTTTCGGAGTTAGAATCAGCGTAATTTGTTTAAATGACGGGTATTGTAAATTGGTTCATAGAAACCAGTCACATGGGTAATTTAAAGTTTAAATTTCCAGTCCGTTATAAGAGGTTTCAAAATACGTTTTCGTTTATTTACACAGTGGATACAATTGCAGCCTCTGGTTAAGGGGTGCGGGCCAAGCTTTTCAGCCAGATTGATGCATGCATTGATCATTCCAACGATCATCCGGCGCTGTGCCGTGCATGAATAACTCTTATTAACCTGATTTTTCATAATTCAAACGGCCCGTCTTCGTTTTCGTCATTTGAGACCTGATCAAGATATTTCTCGATCAATTTTCTCTGACCGAAACGATCTGCAAACAGGTATATTCTATCCTTGTCAAGCGGTTCAAAATAGTCTGGAAGAAGCTGATTTTGATAGAGCTGGAAGAAGGCTGATAGGTCCGCCTCATCTTTTATTCTCCGGTCAGGATTATTGGCAATCGCCATCATCTTTAAAACAATGTAGTCCGTCGGCTGAACCACAGGAATTTTCCCCAGCAAGTTGTCTTCAACGATAATCCTGCGGTTTAAGATATTCAAACCGTCCGGGGTGTTAACGAACATGAAATCAATATACCCCATAGCCCCCAGCTCAGATTCAAATTGAGCAAACACATCCGTCTTTTGATGGCAGCTATATCCCAGCCTTCTCATTATTGAATCAAGTTCGGGCCACAAGCGACCTTCAGTGATTAGGTCAATGTCGGATGTAAACCTGGAAAGGCCATACAGGCTCAATGCGATCGCCCCTATTACCGCATAAGGAATCTTATTTTGGGTTAAATTTCGTGCGATAATATCGAGAAGGTTATTCAACTTTTCAGTCGGCACCTTATTTGCTCCCACACACGATTCTTAAAATTATTTTTTTATTGGATATCTTTCCTAAACGATAGAACACTATCTATGCAAAAACAAGAAATTAATACACAAATTCGATTTTAGCCTTATCCATCATTATACCGTATCGGGTATTGGGCCGGGATTAGACGGGACATCGTGCAGAGCATTCCTGGTCATCGACATTAATATTGATCCAGTGGATTAGACCAATATTATCAGGGCAAATGATCCTGCGTATCTGAACATTATAGGAAGCGGTCGTTTCTGATTCCATCTATCCTCTGAAGATATCAGTCCGCCGGAAAACCTTTGATAGTCTGACACAATTGGAACTTGTTGCCGCATCAGTTAAAGTATAATATCCTGTTACCTTACCCCCAGACGACGCTCAACATTAACACCCTCAGTGTTTTTTGCTTTACTTTAAAAAACGAATTCTTATCTTAAAAAAATAAGATTCGCATTGTTAACAGAAGGATAGATGAAGATACGACCGTCGGCTGAGTGGAGGGAGAACTTTTTTGACACATTCGACATTACGCTTGTTATCCCTTTATCAATAATAATTTTGGTCATAAACTTGTCTATCTTGTTAGCGTTCAAATCGATGTTTTTTGGCGGTTCAAAACAGATTTTGATAACAATTTTTTATTCAGGAACATCATTTCATTTATGGGTATATACAATTGAAGTCTGTACCGGAAGGAACCCAAGTTACACAGGTGGCTTATTTCGATTTTTTGGGATCCTCCTTATGGGCCAGCTATCCCTGGGGATGGGGAATGAAGAATTTTTTGTCATACACCGCCCATTGGGAGTAGAAGACAACCATACACTTAAAAAATCGATATTACGATAAACATTCCAAATAAAAAATGGATGGGTATGAATCACTCAAAGGATTCAATTCCGAAGTACATATTCTTGTTCTTTATATTGCCGTACTTTTGGGCCGGATGCGCAATGATACCTGTGCCAACCCGATCGGTTCATATTGGCCAATCCGGGGAGGTTGGCAGTTGTGCGGATTTTTTCGCATCACTTGATCAACGAATCGAGGAAGCTGAGGTTCTTGATCCTGGTGTTTTCCGGGTGAAAGATTATCCATACTTAAGAGTGAATCGTTTCACCGCCTCGTTTCGCGAGGAGGTTGACGATAAAGCCGCTTTTACCGAGTGGGTGGACCAGATGCAGCGCATAGATCAAGATACTCGCAAATTCGAAATTGCGAATTTGCCCCAATCGGAAGTTACTGCCCTGGACTCTGTAAACGAAAAAATCGGACTTTACCATAGGGTTGAAACCTGCGGCGACAATTTAAAAGCCGTGGATTTTAAGAATGTCGAAAATCAGAAGAAATTGCAAAAAAGTGTGTCAGTCCCAGACGATTATATCGCCTTTCGCAGGGTTTTGGGGATCTACCCATTGACCAGTTTGTTTGTTTCTCACGGTGTGTCCAAATGGCATGCCGAGGCACATAAAACTTTTTCAGTCGAGCCTCCTGTAGGTTGGCAAACGATCCGCTTCTTTCCGGCCAAACCGCTTAATCTGTCACCTGCCGGTCAAATCGTTAAACCGAGCAAGCGTCATGCATTAGGCGTTCCCATTTACTCTCCGGGGGAGCAGGAGACGCTTTTTGAGATATGGGCACCGGTCTGGGAAATCCAGATCCAAGGCGACTATGATCGAATAGGGGCACCAATTTGGACCGACAACGGTGTTCTCAAGGTCGATACCGGCCAACCGTTGACCTACACCCTGCTTTCCTTCACACGCTTCGGAAAAGAAATTCTGACCCAACTAAACTACATCATCTGGTTTCCATCCCGACCCAAGGAAGGCGCTTTGGACATTTATGGCGGGCTTTTTGACGGGCTAAATTATCGCGTAACGTTGGACAATAATGGAGAAGCGATTCTTTATGAGACCATTCACAACTGCGGATGTTATTATAAAGCTTACCCTACCAATCGGCTGCAAGTTTTGAAGAAGATCGATTATGCGGAACCACCCTTGATACTCAAGGCTCCTGATATAAACCCCTCAACGAACTATATGACGGTGGCCATGGAGAGCCGAACCCATTTCGTTCAGCACCTTTACCCCTCAACACGCGAACCGCAGGCTGCAAAGATAGTTTATTCACTTGCAGACTATAGCCAACTCAGAAGTCTTCCCTATACTAGAGATAATCGAAGGAGCATGTTCAACCAGAACAGCATCGTACCTGAGAGCGAGAGGTTGGAACGATTTATTCTCTGGACCACCGGCGTTCTTTCTCCGGGGGCCATGCGACAGTGGGGCCGTCATGCAGTTGCATTTGTGGGAAGGCGCAACTTTGACGACCCGTTTTTTATGGATAGAATGTTTAAAGAAACTGATTCCAAATAAAGCACCCGCTGTTGACCGGGGAACCTCTCTGATCGTGAGTCAAAACGCGAATCCGTGGACTTAATTCTCCAAAAGCCATGATGATACCCACAGCAAAACCCGAAAGTCCATCATTGCAAGAGCTACGCAACCGAATGAGGAAGTTTTTATGAAGACTTGCGACATGATTCGCCATTGAATCGGGAACCGAAAGTCAGATTGCCGCCTATGATTTGAAAGATGCCGGATTGAACGATGCTATGAAATAAACGAACGGAAACATTTTTTCCTTGCTTTTTGAAGGGCAGCTAACTCCTGCTCGAGTATTATTTCAAACCAGTGATAGCATCCATTCAGGTGAGGATATCGTCCACTTCAAAAACCTGCGATATTTCTGACCCTGCCGCGGGTCGCGATGTGCGGATTACGGTCACGAATATCTCTAGGCATTTTCATGCAACCGTCGCCATTTTTGTTCATCCTGCCATCAGAAGCGTGTAGAGGAGTTTGGTGAATAGCTTTGCCAGGAAGTGATAAAGGCAGTGCCCCACCGGCACGTGGTGTTACCCGGTCAAAGCCTACTGGTAAGCAGCCAACCCGCTGAGATCAGAAAGTCAGCTTTGTCCCAGGCTTGTACCCGAGAAAACGGGGATTGCCCTAATTTGTGAAGGTTGTGTGAAAAATGGCAATTGACAATCGGTCCACTCTCAGCATAGAAAATTATAATGCCATTTACTTGCTTAGTGTTCGAACCATGGTTATTAAATGAGTTTTTTGAAAAAGGGTTCTTCAACCAGCCGATTGCCCCCATCTTGGTGCCCTTGGATTATAGAGAAACATGAAGATCGTTGGCTTCGGCAAATCATCAAATGAAAAGGAGGTATGATGAAAAAATTAGCAAAACTGTCATTTATTTCGATAGTCGGGCTTTTGTTTTTTGGCTCAGCCTATGCACAATTCGCCAAACCCAAGGATGCTATCGAGTACCGTCAATCAGTGATGACGATCATCGGTTATCATATGGGTCAGATGGGAGCCGTGGTTAATGGCAAAAAGCCGTACGAAAAGCAAGCGTTTTCTCACAATGCAACCATAGTGGAAATGCTCTCTACGCTGCCTTGGGAGGCTTTTATGACCCCCGGCACTGACAAGGGCAAAACAGCCTTGAAATCGTCGGCTTTCAGCGAAAAAGACAAGTTCATGGCCAAGACAAAGATCTTTGAAACCGAAATCCAGAAACTGGTCAAAGCAGCGGCCGGTGATGACTTCAATGCGGTCAAGACCACGTTCGGTGAAGTCGGCAAAAGCTGCAAGAGCTGCCACGACGACTACCGCTCCAGGTAAGTCCGACTGATTGGACACCTGCCAACGCTGACGATCCGTAAAGTCGTACTATTTTAATGCAGCTTGGAAATCCCGGTCCTCAGGGCCGGGTCAGAGTTCAATGGCTCTGCCGGTAAATGATTCAACAGGAATAATGGAATGATGGAATCG
>Ga0210134_1000071_pt1 | contig 12823 bp, 10 predicted proteins | sample RushSE_CattailNL_3_FD_185565 | JGI IMG/M metagenome (GOLD analysis project Ga0210134, IMG submission 185565) | Wetland microbial communities from San Francisco Bay, California, USA, that impact long-term carbon sequestration - RushSE_CattailNLB_D2... | ecosystem: Environmental > Aquatic > Marine... | reverse complement strand
ACCCGGTGCCCCGTAATCGCGTCCGCCATGCCCCGGATCTATGACAATGCGTCTTACACCCAGAGCAAGCTGTTTCGCCAGAGCGCCGGGCGGAATCTTTGTATCTATTTGATCTGCCCGTATCGGCGGCGGTGCCGACTTTGCAGACACTCCCCAGACGTCAATAACGATCCTGAATGGGTTCTTAAGGGAAAATATCTTATACGTCTCGAAAGACTTGATATCGACAACCACCCGGACAGAGTTCGATTCGTACTGGCCGGCCCGGGCATCGATGAGGAGATCGTCATTGATCGGGACAACCTTTGTAATGTCTTTTCCCAGCTTGCTGTTGTTCAATTCGACATACAGACGCTGGGGTTTTTTAATGGACGAGTCTTGTTTGAGAAGTCTATGGATATACGACACCTCATTGTCTGCATCAACGACGACCCGGGTATAACTTGGATTTGACCAGAATCTGAGGCCGGAAATCGTGGCCGTCACGCCTTCAGACGCTTTCAAATTTGTTTTGACCGTAGATTGGGCCGAAGATAATTTTTCAATCTCCGCTTCAATGCTGTCTTCTGGAGGTCCGGTATCGTTTTCTTCGGGTTCCGGCTGTTTCGATACCGTAATGGTTGTTTTTTTCGTCGAAGAATTGCGGATTGCGGATTCAGCCATCTGTTTATACTTGCTTTTCGGGAATCGCGTTATAATACGATTGAAAATATCAATGGCCGTTTTTTTATCAGATGGTCTGAAGGATCGTTTGTACAGTTCTTCGTAAAGTTTTCCGGACATATACAGTCCTGCAGCGGCCCATGGGCCGCCGGGATCATGCCGGTAGACCGCATCAAATTTTTTAATGCAGGACAGCCATTTGTCCCTATATTTTTGTATGTTGGGATTGTGGCGAAGTTTTTTATAGCAGGCTTCAGCCTGGTAATATTTGTTCCTGGCCGTTGCCGCAGGCAATCCCCTCGGCCACATCACGGACAGCATGCAGATGGCAAGAATAAATGAGCAATAGATTTTTCTTTTATATAACATTTTGACTTTTTACGAGTTTGTCAAACTTGGTTCAAAAAAAACACGTCATAACCCTTCAAAAAACAACAGTTTTGGCCTTTTCTTTCAGTTCATTCAGACAATTTAAAGCATCCAGGGGCGTCATTTTTGAAATATCGAGCTTTTGCAGCTTTTCTAAAATAAAACGATCCGGTTTGGAAAAAAGTTGGAGCTGGACATGACCTTTTTCCGAAACATTTGAACCTTCGGATAGGACTGGCGATCCGTTCAAACCGTGTTCACCATTTTCAATTTCATAAAGAATTTTCTTGGCGCGCTGGATGACCGGGCCGGGAATACCTGCAAGCCGTGCCACCTGTATGCCATAACTTCGATTCGTGCCCCCTTCGACCAGCTTTCTGAGAAAAATAATTTCATCATTCCATTCTTTTACGGCGATGTTGAAATTTTTTGCCCTGGGCTTTAAACGTGCCAGCTCCGTCAATTCATGGTAATGGGTGGCAAAAAGGGTTTTAACGCCAAGCCCCTTCAAATCATGAAGATGCTCCGCAACGGCCCATGCAATGCTGAGCCCGTCAAAGGTGCTGGTTCCCCGGCCGATTTCATCCATTATAACGAGACTCTGCCGTGTCGCGCTGTTCAGAATATTGGCGGTTTCCTGCATTTCGACCATAAATGTACTCTGTCCCTGGGAGAGATTGTCCAGGGCGCCTACCCGTGTAAATATTCTGTCCGTAATGCTCATTGAAGCACGTGCCGCAGGGATAAAAGAACCCATTTGGGCCATAAGTACCATCAGCGCCACCTGGCGAAGGACAGTCGATTTTCCGGCCATGTTGGGACCGGTTATGATGAGTATCTGATCGTCGGTATCATCCAGCCGGATGGTGTTCGGCACAAAACGCTCTCCAGTGATCATTTTCTCAACCACCGGATGGCGGCCGTCCTCGATCGAAATACGGCCCTCGTCATTAAACTCCGGCCTGTTGTAGTCATTTTGGTCGGCAATTTCAGCCAGGCTTAACAAACAGTCCATACGAGCCAAAAAACGAGCCGCCTCTTGAATGGCCGTGTTGTTCTTAACCACCTCGTTCCTTAGCTGATTGAACAGCTCGTATTCAAGGATCGCCCGTTGATCTTCAGCACCCAGAACTTTGGTTTCAAAGTTCTTCAGCTCATCGGTAATATAACGCTCTGCATTCACGAGTGTCTGTTTACGAACATAGTGCAAAGGAACAGCTTCCGATCGGGCCTTGGGGATCTCGATAAAGTAACCGAACACTTTGTTATAACTCACTCTGAGAGTATTTATTCCCGTTGCGTCTCTCTCTTTTGCCTCAAGTCCGGCCAGCCATTTTTTCCCGTCCCGGCTCATGGAGATGAGTTCATCAAGCTCAGCGTTGAATCCGGTCTTGATGATACCCCCCTCATTGATGGTGGGCGGGGCATCTTCACGAACGGCGCTATCGATCAAGCCGGCCAGTTTGCACAACTCATCGATATCCTGTTCATATTTATAGAGCTCTGCATTTAAATTTGAAAGCAAAGACCATATATCCGGCAGACTGTTCAGGGAGTGTTTCAGTGCCGTAAGATCCCGGGCATTTGATTGACCCATGGCGATTTTACTCCCGAGACGCTCTAAATCATAAACCGATTTTAATTTCTCCCGGATATCCCGGCGAACCGGCACGCTGGCCTTTGCTTCTTCAACAGCATCCTGTCTGGATTGAATCTCGGGTACATCCATCGACGGATACCGTATCCATCTTTTCAGGAGCCTCCCTCCCATGGCCGTAACCGTCCGATCCATGACTCCAAGCAGTGTTCCTTGTCTGGATCCTGTTCTTATATTTTTGTTTATTTCAAGATTACGGAAACTTATATCATCAACAATAAGGTAGTTGCTAAGGAAATAAGATTCAATTGTTAATAAATGCTCTAATTTTTGTTTCTGAGTTTCACTTATATAATAAATAAGTGCTCCGGCTGCACGAACACCGGCTTTTAAATGTTCGCAACCAAACCCTTCAAGGGAAAGGGTTTTGAATTGATCGATCAGCCTTTCACGTCCCCTGCCATACTCGAACGCCCTGTCCGGTATGCAGGTTATGGATCGATCCGACAGCGCATTTAGAATCTGTGAAAAAAACCGGTCATGTTTCGACGATTCGGGGAAAAGCACTTCGCTGGGTGAAATCCGGAGGGCTTCGTCGACAACCGAATCCATTTCGCGGGATTCGGTGACCCGAAAGGCCCCGGTTGAAATGTCCAAAAAGCTGAGTCCGGCAGTATCATCATCCCGGGCCACGGCGAGAACAAAATTATCCGACTTTTCATCCAGTAATTCATTGTCAAGGATCATCCCCGGTGTAATAACCCGAACGACTTCCCTTTTTACCAGGCCTTTGGCCTGGGCAGGGTCTTCAACCTGATCACATATCGCAACTTTATGGCCCTGGTCGATAAGGCGAGCGATATACCCCTGGACGGATCGATAAGGAACACCGCACATGGGAATCGGGAATTCATCTTTTTTGTTTCTGGACGTCAGCGTGATTTCAAGTGCTTTGGATGCAACCTCGGCATCCTCGAAAAACATTTCATAAAAATCTCCCATCCTGTAAAAAAGTATCGTGTCGGCATACCGCTCCTTGATGGCCAGGTACTGTTTTATCATGGGAGTTGTTTTCGAATGCGTCATGTGGCTCAAACAAAAAAAACAGAAACACGAAAACACGAAAAAAAGAAAGCACAAAACAGGTCATCTTTTTCGTGTTTTCGAATTTTCGTATCTTCGTGATAAAAATCTTAATGTTTACGGTTTGTACATTTTAGGTTTTGAAAAAGGTAACGTTTTGATCTTCGGGTGCTGTTTGACTGCCAGGGGCGCTCCCCCTTAATGAATCCACTTCCTTTTTAAGTGCTGAAATTTCTTCCAACTGTGAAGTGGCTGCTGAATTCAAATTTTTTATTTTCTTATTCGATTTGAATCTTTCGGAAAGACTGATGAAATAAGCGATTAAAAACCCTGTAAGGAAAAACACAAGAAAATAGATGGCATTGGGCAGTTCTTTTATCTGAAACGGTTCAGTAACAAAAAGCTTTATTTGAAGTCCCTGTTTTGCCAAAAAATAATCCTTGTTCGAAAAAAAGATAATTGCGATAAAGCCGAGAAAGATTATCCAGAGAGCGATCTTCACTTTTTTCATATTCCATCTCCTTTATTTTCAGCTTGTTAATACAATTTTATCAAAGTGTGTCTTTAAGTTGTTGTAAGTGGTTAACAAGTGCTCCGGAATCACACGTACATCGGCGAATACGGTTAACGCATTGGTGTCGCCGAACCACCTTGGAACGATATGGAAATGCAGGTGTTCTTCAACACCGGCACCTGCGACTTTCCCAAGGTTGAGCCCGACGTTGAAACCGTCCGGTTTCATAGCTTGTTTTAATATCCTCACAGACTTTTCAACGGTTTCAAGGAGGTCTCCCATTTCGTCTTTGTTCAATTGTTCCAGTGTAGAAAGATGTCGGATTGGCGCAACCAACAGATGGCCGTTAATATATGGATATTTATTCATTACAACCATCGTCACTTCTCCTTTGTAAAGGGTCAGGTCACCTTGATCTGAAAGCGCTTTACAAAAAATACACCCCTCATCCTTTTGGCCCAGAATATATTCCATGCGCCAGGGCGCCCACATGGTTTTCATATCATATACTCCTTATCCGGTGATTGGTATTTTCAGTTCATCTACCTTTTTCGGGCTCAAAACTCAACCTTTTTCGTAACTGTTTAGGTCTTTGAAACGAATCCATGTTCAAGGATCTTCAGATAAGGTTTAAATTTTTGCTGGAAGCTGTTTGAGTGGATTAGAGATCGTTATGAAAAAATCTCATGGATTCGAGGTCAGGGGAACGTATTGCCTTAAACCACTTACCCTTCTCAAAAGATAAGACCCATTTTTTCATTACGAGCCGTTATCCACGAGTTCTTTCAGGAAAAATTTAAACCTTATCTGAAGCCACCCATTTTCAAAAAGCTAACCGCTTACCCTTTTTCTAATTTAAGCGGCATGATGTTCAGGTCGCCCCACATACCCACGGCATCACCGATGATCACAACAATCCCTGCCACACCCTTAATGTATTTGCCAAAGTCGATGGCGGACTGGATATGCGCTTTGGATTTTACCCGATTCCCGATGGACGTCGCAGCAGCATCCGAAAGGGAGCAGGAATCCGATAATATGCAGACTGCATCCGCTTTTCCCAGGCTCAACGAATGTCCGACAGTGCCTGATGATGTGCATACGGATACCGGTTTTTCGCTGGATTCTATGCGAAGCCCCAGACGCAAACTTAAAGGAGAGTCGCCTGCAAAAATACCGATGGTAACGGGATTATCCAACTTTAAAAAGACATCCCCGCCATTTTCCACCACCACTTCACCGCTATGTTTTAAAAGATCCCTGCCGACATGTTCGGCAATTGCACCGGCGACCGCCGCCATCGGACCGACACCGGCCTTTTGACTCGCATGTGCCATGTCATGGATAATGACCGCCTCAGGTCCTTGAACGCGCCAGGGTTTTAGCGTCCGTGCGAATTCGGGATACCTTTTAATATAGTTTTCGATGTAGCCTCTTTTTTCTAAAATCAGTTCCCGCGTAATGTCTTCAAGGGGTTTTAAGGCCTGCACGAACAGATCCGTTTCTTTAACGGTCACATTAAAAGCGACCAGATTGTCTGTCGAGAGCAGATTTCGATAAAATCGCTTTTGAAATCCGAAGGTTTTTCCACGGGTATGATTGGTCGTAGATTTTCCCATAATCTATTGTGTGAACATGGTGTTGCTTAGTGAAATTTAATATCCGGCCGCAAGTTCTCAGGGCACTGTCTCAAAAAATATTTATCCGTCATACCTGCGATAAAGTCCCTGACGATTTCCGCTTTGCAGTGGTTTTTCGTATAATCTTGAGACATATCCTCCAAAAAACCCGTAAAAATCACTGACGAACGATTTTCATTTTCAATATCTGTAAGGTACTTTTCAAAGAGCAGCTCAAAAAGTGTTTTGATGGTATCGGTATCCCTTTTTATTTCCGGATTCATGTAAATCCGCTCCAGGTTAAAATCCTTCAGCCGCTTTAACGCGTCGGACATTTTCCCGCTGAAAGCAATATAAGGGTTTTGGAAGCTGTTGTTAATCACATCGGTAACAAGGTGATAAACGATGGTTCCGTTCGTATTCCCCAGCACATCCACACTCTCTTTTGGAAGATCAGACCGCTCGATCATATTCAGCCGGATAGCATCTTCGATGTCACGACCGATGTAACTGATCGTATCAGCCATCCGGACAACACACCCTTCCATGGTCATGGGCATGAGTTGGGTCGAAGGATTGTTTTTTTTCAGTGCCATCTCTTTTTCGAGGGTTTCAAATGTCTTTTTCCGATCTGGTTTGAGAATCTGGTTATGAATTTCTCCATCATGACAGAGTATTCCATCCAGTGTCTGAAGACACAGATTCCATCCTTTGCCTTTACGCTCCACACGGTCTAAAAACTGAACGCTCTGAACGCTGTGATGGAAATCGCCAATATCGCTGGATCTGCAAAGCTCGGATAAGAATCTTTCGCCGTCATGCCCGAAAGGCGTGTGGCCGATATCATGTCCCAGTGCAATGGCCTCGATCAAATCCTCGTTTAATCCCAAATAACGTCCTATTGTCCGTGCGATTTTCGACACCAGCTGAACGTGCAGGACCCGATGTGTAATGTGATCATGTTGAATGAGATAAAAGACTTGAGTCTTGTCGATATATCTCGTGTAAGCCCGAGAATGCAGAATGCGATCCACATCCACTGAAAACGTCTGGCGATACCCTTCTTCTAGACGCAAATCATGGGAACGTCGCACGCCAGCATTACTCAATGTGGCGACCGGAGACAAGATCTCGGTTTCCCGCGCTTTCAAAGCCATGCCGATCATATTAAGATTCCGGTCTTCAAATGTACCCATTTTCGATCATACGCTCCATAAGTTTGATGTAATCTATTCCCGCCTTTCGAAATCCTTCCTTGCCGTATTTCATATTCGCCTCAAGAACACAGGGTCGTCCGTCATTGTCAACGACATCGATCCCCACATCATCCCACCGGCATTTTCGGGCAGTATCGAGGGCAAGATCAAGGACGTTCTGCGGAACAGGGTCGAAACTGATGATTGCACCGACAGCGACATTGCTTCTAAAATCACCCGGAGGCGCGATGCGCCAGTAAGCATGTACAACCTCGTCTCCGATAACCACCACTCGAATATCGCGGTCGGACGGTACATACTCTTGAATATATGCCACGTTTGTAAGGTTAAAGTACGCAAAAAGGTCCTCCTGGTTCCGTATCAGATACACCCCCCTTCCCATGGCCGATCCCCTTGGGATTTTGGCGATAAATGGAAATTTAAAATGATTGGAAATGTTGCTTCTTTGGCGCTTTCCATAAAATACCCTTGTTTTGGGGTGCGGTATCTCGAGAAGGTTGAACAGGGCGCTCTGCTTGATCTTGTCCTGAACACATTTGTAGGTATGATAACTGGGAAAGGTTTTTTTTCCCATGGTGTCAAACAGTTCGGCATAGAATGTGGTCGGATAGTATATCTTTTCCGCCCTTCGGATCACACCCGCTTCTTCAGGACTGTAATCAGAAAAATTTGGTCGAACGCCCAAGGTCACGACGTTTTTACAGTCTCTGAGACGGGCCTCTAAGGCAATGACTTTATTGGTGTTTTTCCACGTCATTGGAACAGTCTGCTAATCCTGTCTCGGCTTCGTCGGGTATGGCTCCCCGGCCAGTATATTCGTCGGCAGCGCGTGCACATACGGAAAACCTCATGGGTCTCCCAAATATGATCGGGCACCCTCCCCCTGACGTCCTTTTTTTCAACCGTCCGGAGCGGCATATTGCATCGGATGCATCTTGAAAATGGCCGGATATCTTTCATTGTAAGACCCAGCGACTGAACAACCTCTCTGAGCTGATCAAACGGGTTGTTTGATGTGATAAAGATTCGTTCTTGAGCGGTCTTAATGTCCCGGATTCGTTTCGTTCGGGTGAGCAAGATGCACCCTTCACCCATATCGATGAGCCGTTCTCCGGAAAAATTCGGCGAATACATCGTATCAAAACCAAGAATACGAAGCCATTTGGCCAGTTTCCCCAGCGTCATTTCAGCAGCAAAGCGTATCTTACTCGCGCTTTCCATTGATCCACGAATTATTACTCGAGTTTCACATCCAAACTTTTGCGGAAACTCAACTTTATTGAGGAGGGGTCAACGTAAAAACAGATGAAGAAACCGTCGCATCAGCCCAGTATCGGTCCAGGTTGAGTTGAAAACCCGCCCCATCGTCGTTTGAAATCTTTAGCTGAGACGGAACCTGGTAATCCTTTATTTTTTGCATTCTGTTAAATTCTACCCGATACAAAAGCGCACCGGAAGGGTCAAACATTTCGATCTTGTGAACATCTTTTTTATTACCGTCAAGATATATCTGTTCCCGAACATTTCCGCATTTGTTTTTTAAAACAAGAACATATGAATTTTCAGCTCCTTTGTTCACCCTGTTTGGGGATGAAGGCGCGGAACCTTCGATTTCTATTCCGGACAAACCTTTTGCGGCGATTTTACCCATGAGCATCGCCGAATCAAAATTTTCAATCGGAACACGACCGGCCAAAATATTGACAATGTCTTCGGATTTAATCGGTATTGAAAAAAAACGTTTCATGTTGGAATTTGTAGCCCGTTTTTTATAAAAATCACCATTGGTGTGTGAAACAAGATAGAACCACCGGCCATCGCTTGCGGCGCTGACCACAGGTTGCCCGGAAATGCTGTTCAACGTGAATCGCAACTTATCGGGTGATGATGCGATCCATGCGATACGCGTGGTCATCTCTTTTTCCTCTTTTCCCAGAAAGGATATTTCCCCCAAACCTTTAAAGGTCTTGAGTGCATGATTTTGACTTTTAAGCATCGAGATTATGGCTTTTGCTTCCGGCGGACTATAAAGATTTTGTGATATTTCCGTTGGTCTCGGGGTCAGGCCGGTGCAGGCAGAGAAAAAAAAGAGGCACATGAAAAGAATCGCTGAAAGCTGAGAGTTTTGAAATGAACCCCTCATTTACCGGTCAGTTCCTGGATCTTTTTTTCAAGGGTTTCCTTGTCTTTTTTCTTCTTCGACAAAGATTGTTTATAGAATTGAAGTGCTTTTTCTTTTTGGCTTATTTTAAAGTATGCATCCCCCATGTGCTCCAGGATAATGGGGTCATCAGGCACCAGGGTTACAGCCTTTTCCAAATATTTCACTGCCTTGCTGAAATGTCCTTTTTTAAAGTAAACCCATCCTAAGCTGTCTGTAATATAACCGTCATCAGGTTTTTCTTCCAGCGCCGCTATGATAAGGCGTTCAGCCTCATCCAGATTCTCTCCCATTTCCGCATATGTGTAGCCAAGATAATTCAATGCATTGGCGTTCTTGGGTTCAAGATTTATCACGGTCTTCATCTGTTCTATGCAAGCTTTTTTCTTGCCCCATTTATCATAAACAACCCCCAGACGAAAATGGAGGCTGGAATTTTTGGCATCAATTTTGAGCCCTTGTTTAAGAATGCCTTCTGCTTTTTCAAATTCTTCTTTTTCTTCATAAAGGGAACCCAGATAGAGCATGAAATCCGGATTGTCCGGTGTGCGTTGAATCGCACCCTTCAAATGATCGATTGCCTTGTCAATTTTTTCCTGTTCCTGATATAAAAATGCGATATGGACGACAGATTCTGAATAGAATTTTGAATCCGGCATCACTTTTTTAAAATGCTCAATGGCGCTTTTCAAATCTTTTTTTTCATTATAGGCAACTGCGGTAACGTAATGAAGATCAGAGCTTTCCGGCGCCCCCTTTAATATTTCTTTAAGAATAATAACGGCATCATCATATTTCTTTTTATCCAAATAAAGCTGAACCACCGTTCTCAGCACTTCCGATTGATCAGTACTTCTATCGCCCAAATCCTTGAATATTTTTTCCGCATCCTTAAACTTCCCCTTTTGAAAATAATAGTACCCCAGCTCTATGGCAGCCCTGATGTTATCGGGATCTTTTTTTAAAAGGTCCTGGTATATCCGAACAATTTCCCTGTCTTTTCCTAAAGTTTCATACAGCTTTAAAAGTTCATATCTCGGCTCCTCTAAATCGGAATTTAATTCTAACGTTCTTTTAAATTCTTTTTCAGCGTCTGCAGTTTTATTTTGAGCGGCATAAATTTTTCCAATAAAAAAATGCCCTGCATAGGATCCGGGAAAATGATTAACAAGCTTTTGAAAGGTCTCTAAGGCAGGATCAAGTTTTTCCTGATGCATATACAATCCGCCTAAAAGCAAATATATATTATTTTGTTTCGGATCTATGGCGAGAACCTTTTCATATGCTTTTTCCGCAGCTTCAAAATCTTCGGCTTCCTGTTTTAACTTTCCGTAGACGATCAGCGCCTCAATATTCTCCGTTTCTTTATCTATAACCTTTTCAACGATGGTTAATGCTCTTTTGTTATCCTTTTGCTGAAGATAAAGCGCTGCCAATTCTAATTGTAAATACGAAGACTCGGGATCCTCCTGTATTGCTTTATTGAGATATTGAATGGCTTTATCTAACTCGCCTTTTTTTCGCTGCAACTGTGCCTCTGTATAGTAGTAATACGAACTTTGGGTTTCAAGTTCGCCGACAGCACTTTCCGCATCTCTTTTCTCCAACGCAAGTGTGTCTTTCCTGAGAGGAGCACAGCCTGAAAAAAATAAAATGACCATAATAACAATGGTCAGGTTTAAAAGATAGACTTTCATTTTTAAAAATATCCTGTTTTAACCAGAAATCCCGACACTGTCGTAAGAATCGAAATCAGGCATTTCCTGTTTAAAAAATGCTCTGAGTTTCCTGATTATATTTTTTTCGACCTGACGGACACGTTCCCTTGATATACCGTAACGATCACCGATTTCCTGAAGGGTAGCAGGATTGTCTGCGAAAATTCGCTGTTCAAATATTTCAAGCTCCCTTTCCGTCATCGTTTTTTTGAACTCATCGATCTTATTATGGAGAAGGGATTCGATTTCCTTTTTTGCCACCCGATCTTCTGTAGATTCAATTTCTGAACTTAAAAATTCTATCCTTCCCGCATCGGAATCTTCCTTTAAAGGGGCATCCAGAGAAACATCCCAACCATCAAGGCGCTGGTCCATATCCACGATTTCTCGCTCGGACACGCCTAATTTTTCGGAAAGAAGTTTTGGTTTGGGGTCAAAACCCTGATCAACCAAGTTCTGCTTTTCCTTTTTGAGCTTAAAAAATAATTTTCGCTGTCCCTGAGTTGTCCCAATCTTTACGAGACGCCAGTTGTCCATGATAAACTTGAGTATATAAGCCTTTATCCAAAATGAGGCATAATATGAGAACTTAACATTTTTATAGGGATCAAATTTTTTAACCGCCTGCATCAGTCCGATATTTCCTTCCTGAATCAGGTCTAAAAGATTCTGCATCCAGACTCTCTGAAATTCCAGTGCGATCTTTACCACAAGCCTCAGGTTGGCCGTCACTAGAACATACGCCGCCTCGGTGTCACCCTCTTCTTTAACTTTTTTACCGAGCTCGATTTCCTGCTCTCTGGTAAGAAGTTTGTATTTGCTGATTTCCGACAGATAACGCTGAAGCGGATCAAATTTTACAATCGCGGTGTCTATGGGCGGTTTTTTCGGCGTTTCGACATCACCCGAATTATCATTTTCGATTTCATCGGGCCTGTCATTGTCGCCTTTCTGGTTTTTCGTCGTTTTTTTCATATCGATAATTTAACAAGACTCCGGATACAAACAAGCACCGAACCCACACTTAGAAATATCTTTTTTGTGGACATAAATACGAGCATATGGTACTTGATTTTTTTGTAATGTGCGCCTGTAGCTCAGCTGGATAGAGCAACGGACTTCTAATCCGTAGGTCACAGGTTCGAATCCTGTCAGGCGTACCAGAACATTAATATTAAAAGAATTTTATTTTATTATCAACGTTTTTTTGCCGGCCGCTCCCAATGCCTCATAATCCAAAGAATTTCGAACAAATCCTACCCTATGGTTTCGCCATCTGTTAATGCGGCGATATTTTCTATGTATCATTTAGCAACCGGAAATATTTTCCCCTCACCCCTGTGTTTCGTTCCGCCTGAACATTTCCCATATATCGATCAACCCGCTTAATTTACGATGTTTTTATTCTATTTATTTAAACCATACGAAGAAGTGCGGCTTTGAAGCATAGTCGATCTCATGACACTCCCTTTGATCCTTTTTCTTTCTCTTTATTCACTGTCCGCCTTTGATTTGTGGCATTTGAATTTTGTTATTTAAGTTTTACCTTACCAACCTTTTTTTATGGGTCCATTGGTTAAAAAATAAGCCCGGAATGAATTAAAAATTGATAAAATGATCGTTACGGGAATCGATTCCGGCAACCTGCTGACGGTTATGCGAAAAAATTGACGGTGAATTTCAGAAATGGGATTCCGGCCCATCGAAAATCCCGTGTTACGGGGAAGGGTCATGCTTTGGTTATCCCCATAGGGATTCGCTTTACCTTATGTTCATTGACTTACTGAAATTCCAAATATGATGGTCTCGTAAAAAGTCTTAAAAGCTCCCTTTTCGTCATTCCCGCGAAAGCGGGAATCCAGTAATCTAAGCATGTTATGGA
>Ga0210134_1000065_pt1 | contig 12999 bp, 8 predicted proteins | sample RushSE_CattailNL_3_FD_185565 | JGI IMG/M metagenome (GOLD analysis project Ga0210134, IMG submission 185565) | Wetland microbial communities from San Francisco Bay, California, USA, that impact long-term carbon sequestration - RushSE_CattailNLB_D2... | ecosystem: Environmental > Aquatic > Marine... | reverse complement strand
TGAAGCATCATCGAAACAACCTGCCATTCCAACCTTGCCCATTTACCATGAAATGTGTTTCCCTTATCCTCTTCCGCAGAACCGGCTCTATTATGTTTAGGAACAGGATCGTTATCTGAAAAATTTTTCCTTTGGGTGCTGCCTCTACTTCGAAAAGAGAGTTCCCTTACTTTCTCCAGAACGGCGGTTTCCTCGATTCCGATACGCTCGGAAAAGTCCTTAATATACAAAGATCTTGCCACACTGTCATCAATAGAAACCAGCGCCTCTCTCACTTCTGATAGCACACGGATCTTCCCCTCAACAGAAAGTCCGTGTTTATCTATCGAAACATTTATAAGAAAAGACATAAGGCCCTGTGCCTTTTTTGCCAGATCTAAAAACGATTCTTGTCCAAATTCTAAAATATATGAATCCGGATCATGACCGGAAGGTAAAACCATTATTCGGGCATCAATCCCGGCATTCAGAAATATTCCAATACTTCGCAGCGCAGCTTTCATACCCGCATCGTCAGAGTCAAAAACAAGTATCACGCTGCCATCGGTCCCGATAAGACTTCTAAGAATTTGAACGTGCTCTGGAGTAAGAGACGTCCCTAATGTTGCGACTGAATTTTGAATACCGTTCTGATACAGTGTCAATAGATCGAAATAGCCCTCAACGATATATACTGTTTTTTTTTCTCTACATTTTTGCTTGGCCAGGTGAAGTCCATATAGAGATCTACGTTTATTATAGATCGGTGTTTCCGGAGAGTTCAGATATTTCGGTTTCTCATCATTCATCACTCTTCCGCCGAAACCGATCAAATGATTGTTCAAATTAAATATTGGGAATATGATACGATTCCTGAACCGATCATAGAAATTGCTTCTTTTTTCCTTTTTTACAATCAACCCGGCTTTCTCAACAACATCGAGAGATATCTTCTTTCTTAAGAATAGATCTACGATATTATTCCAACCTTCCGGAGCGTAACCAAGCCCGAAGGTTTCGATGGTCTCATTATTAATTCCCCTTTTTTCGAGATAGGAAACCGCTCTCTTCCCCGAAGGGCTGTCAAGGAGTTTCTTATGAAAAAAATCCATTGCATGCCTATTCACTACAAGGAGGTCCTCCCTTTCACTTCTGCGCTGTTCTTGTCCAATGGACATATTTTGCGCCGGAATATGGACCCCATACTGTGCAGCGAGTATCCGCGCAGCTTCAGGAAAAGGAATACCGTCGCGCTTCATAATAAAACTAAAAATATTCCCGCCGGCGGCACAACCAAAGCAATAAAATATCTGTTTTTGAGGACTTACGGTAAAAGATGGGGTTTTTTCAGTATGAAACGGGCAAAGACCAACGTAGTTCTTTCCTGTCTTTTTCAGCAGCACGTTTTCCGACACAATTTCGACAATATCGGCTGCATTTTTAATTTCTAAAACCTTATCTTCAGGAATAAAAATTGTCAAAAAGACCAGCCTCCATCGAAATGAAAAGGGTGTGACCGCCAATAATATGACCGATCATTACGGAAGGTTCTTAAATGAGATGAAGTCTATAAACTTCGGACATACTTACAACCTGGCACATGAGGAACCGTCAAATAATGACAATATTTTTCATATTTTTTAAACTTAAAGAATAACTATTGATTATTTAATTGTCAAGGAAATAATTATAATCTCAATTATTTAAACATCTGATTGTCTTGAGATTTATACAACGAATTTATCGTTAAAAATAAACGAATGCGTTTTTTATTGTCCGTCTTTAAAAGTTTTTATGGCCTCTCTGAGATTTAGACTGCCGCTGTATAAAGCCCTTCCGGTAATGACACCCACAACACCGACGGCTTCTAATGGCATGAGATTTTGAATATCTTCAATCGTCGAAACCCCTCCTGAAGCAACCACCGGTGTGGAGACAGCTTCCGCGAGTCGTCGAGTCTCATCAATGTTTGGACCTGTTTTCATCCCATCCCGATATATATCCGTAAAGTTGATGACAGCGACACCACAATCTTCAAATTGTTTTGCAAGGTCAATGGCCTTTATTCGGGTTGTTTTAGTCCATCCTTCGATTGCAACAAACCCGCCACGTGCATCAATGCCGACAACAACCTGACCGGGAAACGCTTTGCAAGCATCTTTTACGAATTTTGGATTTTGAATGGCTTCCGTACCAATAACGACCCGTTTGGCCCCTATTTCGAAGAACATTTTAATTGTTCTTTCGTTCCGGATTCCTCCGCCAACCTGTATAGGTACTTTAACAATGTCTATAATTTCTCGTATCGAATCGAGATTCCGGGGACTTTTTTCAATCGCACCGTCAAGATCTACAACATGAATAATTTCAGCTCCTTCACCTTCCCATCTTTTTGCCATAGCTGCCGGTTCATCAGAAAAAACCGTTTCTTCATCCATACGCCCCTGAAATAACCGCACACATTTTCCATTTTTAATATCAACTGCAGGTATAATAAGCATTGAATTATTGATTTGTTGATGTATTGGTTGACGAAGGAAAGCTTTTAAACATATCGTTAAGGCCGGAGATTGCCATCTCCTTTGCGGTAATCCACCTGGCCCTTCTTTTTAAAAAGGTGCCCAGTCCTAAAAGATCATCGGATAAAGGTCGTTGGGTTTCGTCGAAGTGGCCGCTCCACAATACACGGCGATCCACTACACGGACAAGGTGAATATCGAATGCGACAGACGCCGGCGAATCGGCTGAATATTTGCCGCCCACGCGTTCTCTGAATCGGTAAATATACCCTGCAACGACCGCGTCGGCATTAAGGGCACGCCCTATTTCGACCAGCAAGTCCCGATCATGCAACTCTTTGTTCTTTTCCGTCAGCAGAATCGACATCACCCCTTGAGCCTGGCTGCTGGGTATCAGCTCAATGTCCGTTCGATCTTTCAATAAACTGAACATTTGTTCGGTAAGCACGTCTGAGGCACTTTCTACGACTTCTCCGGTCGTGAACACCTTGCCGCAAACCGGGCAACGAGCATCCTCATTTTCCCCAAATACCACGGACATATCTTTGAAAGGAAGAATCAAAATATTTTCTATTCCGGTCATTACCGATGGCTCTTCCTTTACAATTACAATATTATCTGCCCGGCAAGCCGAAAAAAATATCACACTCGTTAAAAGAAAAATTGTAACGAGTCCATTATTTGTTGTATGTGATGCGCTATTAATCATGATGTCGGCTTTACAAGCGGAGCGCTTAAAAAAAGATCAATTTTGCATAATTACAAAACACCTTTTGATGAACGAATATCTTTTATTCGAGGATCAAAAGAAGTGGCCTGATCCAAAGCCCTGCCGGAAGCTTTAAAAATAGATTCATTAATATGATGTTCATTATCACCATAAAAAACATTGACATGAAGGTTCATCCCGCACCGGTTTGAAAATGCCCTTAAAAACTCTTTGGTAAGTGATGTGAAAGCATGTCCGTCCGCAATTGTTTTTGCAGGAACATGATAAACCAGAAAAGGCCGTTTTGACAAATCGACGGCAACGGATGTGAGTGCATCGTCCATGGGTGTGACAGCATGGCCGAATCGCTTGATCCCCTTTCTGTCACCTAAAGCACTGTTAAAGGCATCCCCCAGGACAATACCGACGTCTTCTACTGTGTGATGAAAATCGACATCAATATCGCCCTTTGCATCAATGGTCAGGTCAAAGAAACCGTGAACAGCAAAAAGAGTCAACATATGATCAAAGAAAGGAATTCCGGTGGATATCTCATTTATTCCGCTACCCTCAATTTTGAGGTTAATGCGAATCGATGTTTCTTTTGTCTCTCGTTTAACTTTGGCTGTTCGTTCCATAATTTTAATCATCCCAACTTTTTTTTGCAGGATCAGGTTTTAGAATTTTTAACATATACTATTCATTACAACAAAATTGTATAAAAAACAACTTGCCTTTTAATAAAACCATATCAAATTAAACAAGGACTTGAAGTATTCTCTTCAAGTCCTTGATATCCTTAAAATGGAGATGAAGGGGATCGAACCCTCGACCTCGGCGTTGCGAACGCCGCGCTCTCCCAGCTGAGCTACATCCCCATAAAACGGTTATTTTTCCATATCAAACTCCGAAGGAGCGGTCAATTTAAAAAGTTGTAACGGTTTAGTCTCTGAAACGAATCCATGTTAAAGGAGCTTCAGATAGGGTTTAAATTTTTGCTGGAAGCTGTTTGAGTGGATTAGGGACCGTTATGAAAAAATCTCATGGATTCGAGGTCATGGGAACGTATTGCCTTAAACCATTTACCCTTCTCAAAAGATAAGACCCATTTTTTCATTACGAGCCGTTATCCACGAGTTCTTTCAGGAGAAATTTAAACCCTATCTGAAGCCACCCATTTTCAAGAAGCTAAACGCTTACAAAAACTTTTGTTTGGACATTGACCCGAAATTATTTGACCCCTTTGGAAATAATAAATATAAAATCTCCTAATATCCCTGGTAAAATCCAGACTGATCGGTTCCAGGTTCAGTCCGCCACAAAGATCGTCGGATAAAAGGTTCAAGGTTTAAAGGTTACAACCAATTGACATTGTTTATCATTTTGTTCAGGATTCGGAATGCCGACATAACCCAGTCGGTGGACTGTCTTTAACGCTGAGATGAAGGCAGGATGACTTTAATATGAGATAATTTGGGGTTTTTCAACCCGGAACGTTGAACCTTGAACTGCTTAACCCGGAAAAAAATGTTTTTTAATGCCCAAATACTGTTGTGCCATTTAATCATATGGAATTTTGATCGAATATGTTTGATAAAAAGGACGGATTATGACCCGTAAAATTGTATTAAAAGATGCTTTTAAACGTTTTACATTGGACCAAGATAAGATATTGCCGCCTGAAGAGACCGTAGCCCGTTTCAAGGAAAAATTAAAAAGGATCGATCTGGATATTCTTGATTCCACAGTAAGAATCGATAAAGGAAGATTGGACATTCCGGTTTATTTCAGCAGTTGTGGAAGAGATGCCATAGATATTATCGGAACCAAAAAACAAATGGGAAAAGGCGCCACACCCGAGCAGGCTGAAGCAAGCGCTGTAATGGAACTGGCTGAAAGGTTCAGTTTCTTTAGTTTTTGCAAAAATCCCCAAAATTTTTTTGTTGAAAAATATTGCCACCTTAGAGAAAATGCCATCCCGTTTGAAATGATTGCCCAATCTGTTCACGATAATTCTGAAGACATAGACATCTCGCGAAAGATATTTGAGAACCTCCCGCTAAAATGGACAACGGCATTTAACTTAACCCGAAACCAAGAAATCGTCATTCCTTTCAATTGGTTCTTTACCATTAACGAATTCAACGGCCCATCTGCCGGAAACTGTGTTGAAGAAGCCTTATCACAAGGTATTTGTGAAATTGTGGAACGTCACGTATCTTCGGTTATCAGCCAAAACCGCCTGAAAGTACCTGCAATTCGAGTAAACTCAGCGACCGACCTCATGGTTAAAGAGATGATACAAAAGTACAGAAACGCCGGGATTGAAATTTATATTTCAGATTTTTCACTGGATATGGGAATTCCCAGTGTCGGTGTGCTGGCTTATGATCCTTCGACTTTTCCGGAGAGAAGTGAAATCGTCTGGACAGCCGGAACAACACCCGATGCGGAAAAGGCTTTAAGTCGCGCCCTGACGGAAGTTGCACAACTTGCCGGAGATTTTGATACCGGTTCAAAATATGTCGCCAGTGGTCTTCCCAAATTTAAGAGAATAGAAGATGCTGAATTTATTATCTATCCTGGAAAAACAACTGATATTCAAACACTTCCTGAACTTTCAAGCGAAAATATTAAGGTTGAGGTTCAAAACTGTGTATCTGCTTTGTCAAAAAAAGGAATGGATGTCATCATCGTGGATACAATGCATCCTCTGCTTGAAATCCCGGCCTTTTACACCATCATACCGGGCGCTCATTTCAGGGAGAGATCTTTGGGGACCAGCGTGGGGATGTTCTCAGCCAAAATTATAGCCGAAAACGAAACGCCCCGGATCGCCATTAAGGAACTTAAAAAAATCGAGCGTCTACTGCCAAAAAAGTATTATATTAAATTTTATTTGGGATCATGCCACCTTGCCCTCGATGATGCCGTAACAGCGCTCATGTATTTTTCCCAGGCTCTTGAACTTGATCCCACGGAACAGGATGTAGCGAGCATCTACTCTTATATGGGCGCCTCTTTGAATGCGATGGGTGAATATCGAAAGGCGCTTGATACATTAATAAACGCTGAAGCGTATGATAATGAGAGGACAGATATTTATAACGCAATGGGCTTCAGTCATTTCAAGCTCAAGGAACACGAGGCAGCCATTTCGTGTTTTAAGAAAGTTTTGCGACTCGATCCGGGATCTGCCATCGACTATGCCAATATTGCGTCAAATTACAGGGACATGGGTCAAAAAGAAAAAGCTATACACTATTATGAAATGGCGCTGGCCATTGACCCTTCAATCGACTTTGCAAGAGAGAACCTAATGAAATTGCTTAAAAACCAACTTGATTATTTGTCTCAAGATGGCAACCTATGACCACCCAGCAATTCCTTTGCAAGGCTGATGTAGTCAGTGGAACCAAAGCTGCTCTGCCTGAAAAAAACAACCGGCTTTCCGACCCCGGCACTCTCCGCAATGGTGGTATTCGTCCGTATCACCGTTGTGAAAAGCTTATCGGCATATCTATCATCATTTTTTAGTTTTTCCAAAATGTTATGACTAACCCGAGTCCGCGCATCAAACAATGTTGCCAAAATGCCCGTCACATTCAGATCTGAGTTAATATTTTCCTTTATGGCAAAAATCGTGTCAAAGAGTTCGTCCAGTGCAGCGTAAGCATACGGATGTGTTTGACATGGAACAATCACCTCTTTTGCGAATGCCAATACGTTGACGGTTAACAATGAAAGGCTGGGGGGCGTATCAAGGAGCATGAAATCATATTCTCCGACAATGCCTTCAAGAGCCTCCCTGAGCCTGTTTTCGCGTCCAACCTTATCAACAAGTTCGATTTCTGCACCGGCAAGATCTACATGAGAGGGGATAAGATCAAGCCCTTCCCATTTTGTCGGCAGGATCACATCAGCCGCTTTTATTGATCTGCTGTTCATTATGAGATCATACACAGTCAACATTTTTTTCTCAACATCAATCCCAAGGCCTCTTGTTGCATTAAACTGTGGGTCCATATCCACGACAAGAACTGTTTTCCCTTCTTTGCACAATGCCGCTGCAAGGTTTATGACAGTAACCGTTTTACCGACACCGCCTTTTTCGTTTGCCACAGCAATGATCCTGGTTTGATGATCCCCCATAATAAACACCTCCCTTGTCCCTGACTCGTCATTGGTTGTCGGTTATATATTTTTTGCCGTCTCCTTCAATCCAAAGAAAATATGAATGTTTAACGCTTCAACTGCACTCAACCAGCGGTCGGCGAGATGGATTCAATCTTTTCCCTAATGCCATTTATTTTTTCATCCATTGCACTGCAGTCATGCGCCATCTTTTTCAACGTTTCAGAGGTCTGCTCCCTGTCAATCATATTGTTGTTTATTTGTTCCACGATGTTTGAAAGATCGGAAGCGTAAACCTGAAAGCGATCAAGAAGCGATTCGTAAAGGTTGTTTGATACGGCTTCAACCAGCTTGTGTATATATTGATATTTTATGTTCTCCTGATAATCCTTGAAATGAAAAATCACCGATTTTTCGGTTTCACGTTTCATGCGCAAAACGCCATCTTCCAATGCAAGCGTTTCTCCTTCCTTTTTTCTTTGAACCGGCTTTTTAAATAATCTTTTAATTATGTTAGCTGCCTTATAAAAACCAAGACGCATCGTTGCTTCTGTTTTAATCTTCGCCGAATACCGCATGTAGGCAACCGCTGGTGGAACGGTTAATCCTGTTATGGATTTTATTGCACCGATATCCAGAAGATCAATCCTTTTCTGAATCTCCCGAGCAGGGTTTATCCCCAAATTGCCCATCATACGGTTATAGGCAACAGACGCATCTTGTACCATGACATCAAATGGACCGGCAACGGACTCAAAATGTTTGTGGATTCGTTCCTCTATTTTTCTGACAAAACGAATGATCTCAGGATTCAGGGTTTCAGCCATGTACGTGTCAATCGCCTCTTTGAATTCCTGGAACACAAGATAGAGTGTGTTTGAAAAGCCAGACGTATTCATAGATTCTTCATACTGTTGGAAGGATATGGTATAATTTTTTATAAATTCTAAAATATTATTTATCACATCACCGGATCGTATATCAAAATAACGATCTATTTCTGCTCTCAGCTCACGATTAATCTGTTGAACGGAACCATCAAGCGTACTCTTTATCACGGATTTTATTTGATTCATCCTTACTTGGTGTTTTTTTATGTTTTTAACTATGTCATTGGCGCTGTCGGTATCCCGTGTAAGAATATTCTGATTAACAAAGATCCAATGCTCAATTCCGGTTGAAATTATATGAAGACGCTCGAGATGATTTTTTAACAAGAGCGCATAAATTCCCCGAGTCAGTTTATAGTAAAAAGAGTTTTCAAAACGCTCTGTTTCAGAGTCTGAGAAGCCTGTTAACTCCTTTTCTTTTTCCCATTGCGCCAGTCGCAGCCGATCTTTTTGAAGCAGGTTTATATTTTGAACTTTAAACAGGTTGAAAAGCGCCGATAAAGAATAAATTTCGGGAGACGGTTTTATTAACTCAAGCTCTTCCTTTACCTTTTCGATGAGGGATTTAAGATCATGAATCGATTCATGTTCACTGAAATCACAGTTGATAACAAAGAGAATGTTATCCATAATTCCCATTTTTTTTATTAGATATAAAAATTTGATATCTGCTTCCCGAAGTCCTGTTCTGCTGCTAATCACATAAATGATAAGATTCGTTAAGAGCAGATAATCTTGAATCATTGCTAAATGGAGGGGGTTTGGTGAATCGCTCCCCTGGCAATCTGCAATTTCGATATTACTTTCAATACTCCCTGAATCGATTTCGAGCTGGACATCCTTTAAATAGACCGCTACAGAACCGTCACTCACAAAATTCCAATGCTCTGAAAATAAATTTTCATCATATTGCTTCGACTCAACCTCCGAGGAAATCATATCTTTTACTTTCTCATATCCTTTAAGGTATGACGCAAGAAGGATACTGTTAACATTACGGGTGCCTTGGGCGATAAGATGTTCAGAGCCAAGAAAGGATAGAGCTTCCTGAAGATCCATCCGCTCTTTTTTACGCCGTATATCAAATCTGTCTTTTTCAGTCCGCCAGTTTAAAGATGGAAAGAGAACCAGCGCTTGTTCCATATCTGAGTTGATGTCATCCCAAGTTTTAAACAACAGCTTTGCTTTGAGTTTTTCTCCGCTGTGAACTCGGGTAACGATAGAAGTGACTACACCGGCGCCTCGCTTTAAATATTCTCCTTTGAAGAGTGCGTTGATGAATGTACTCTTGCCGGATTTGATGGCCCCCACAACTGCAACGCGAATGACCTCTTCCGACAGTTGTTTGCGGATAGCGGAATTTGTCTTCTGCCAGACCTCAAATGAGTTATCCACCATTCCGGAAATTGATTTTGCATCGGAGATGAGCTCCGATATGTCCTCACTGATTCTCAGTATTTTTTCCTTAAGCAATTTGTATGTATTTTTTTCAGCCATTGTATTCTATTTGATCGGTCGGGAAGTTTTTATTATAGGCATTTATATATCAGCGGATTGGGCTTCGCTTTCAGCTACGACCCAACAAGATGGGTAATCTTTTTTAAAGAACGTGTACTGTTTACCCGCCTGCCATGTGATACAAAAACCCAAAAAGCACTGTGTATTTGCGAATTTTATTACACTTTATCCGGCGAATTGTCAAAGCGATTCCTCTTTGTCAGTTGCGGGGTTTAGCCGAGTCTCACAGTCTTCCGGCGTCGTATCAGATGAAGTTTAAACCGGAATCCCGGAATATTTCAGAATTCACAACCCAAGCCTATCTCATATTTTAAGGAAAAGCCTGTTTATTTCTATAATAACCCCGAATTGTTTTCCCAACCGTTTTTTCGTCAATAAAAACAATAAATTTGCGAACATTGATAACATGCCGTTGATTTGACTTAATTAAGCGCCTAATAATGTTAAATTATTTCTTATTCATCGGGTATGATGTTTATAATACCTTGTAACATATGAGATTTTATGATATTCATAAAAAAAACCAGTTCCACAATCACCAATGAGGAATATTAGATCTATGTCTGAAAAACATCCTGAATGCCCTCTGTATAATCCACTAAATTGCAAAGAATATTACAATCCAAAACTTTGTGCTTTCGTGAGGAAAGATAAAGAATGCCTTAAAAAAAAGAAGCCAAAATCGAAATCGAAATCAAAATAGAACAATTTCACAATGCAAAATAATACCCAGTTTAGCAATATGGAAATGTTTGAATGACTCGAATATTTAGGATGTCTTGAAAGATTTTCAATTTAGGAAGCAAATTTATTGAACGCTAATCCTAAAAGAAAGAATGGGAATGGACGGATTAATAAAATTCAAATTTTAAAGAATCCCGTAATACAGTGGCTTAAAAAAACCCTCTAAATGGCAAATAATCTACGCATGACCGGAGGTGTTTAAAATCAAGGCCGGATCTATCCCGATCTTTTTTAAAGACGCTTCCCACCGATCTTCAATCGGCATATCAAAGATAATATCCTCAAAAACAGGAGAGGTCAGCCACGAATTTTCCTTGATTTCTGACTCCAGCTGGCCCGGCCCCCAGCCGGCACATCCAAGGGCAATAATAAATGATTGCGGCCCGCTGCCCATAGCAACCGACTCTAAAACATCCCTGGTATTGCTTAAAGCAATGGTAGGTGTCACCATAAGACTTCCTTCCCATCCAAATGGAGGACCATGAAGAACAAAAATTTCACCGATATGAACCGGTCCACCGATATGGACCGGGATGGATTCTACGCCGGGGATATACCCAATACCGAGCTCATCAAAGATATCTTTTACAGACAGGGTAGGATGAACCCTGTTCACAACAATTCCCACAGCCCCGGCTGGAGTATATTCGCAAATACACGTTACCGTCTGAAAAAAATTATGATCAACCAATAAAGGCATGGCCATTAGAAACTGACCCTTAAAAGAATCAGGGAAATTGTTTTCCATTTTTTACTCCGTTATTATTTCATCCACTTTTGATCAGGTAAGATCTTTATAAAGAATACTTTTATATTCGACACTTGTCAAGAATACAGAACCGAACATTTTTTATTTGACTCTTGAGACGGTTAAACATAAAAATTTTTCATTAACCTGAAACCAGGATTCAAGGGTTCGAGTGAAATGGAAATTAAAGCAAACAAAATTTCGAAGATGAGAAAAGATGCAATTGAAATATTTTATAAGGCTCTTAAGACGGTTCAGGCCGATACCGCCATCCGGCGTCATTGCAAATTCGATGGTGAAAGGCTTCTTGTCGGTCATCGGGCATATCATCTCGAAAGATATAAAAATCTGTTTGTAGTAGGTTCCGGAAAAGCGACAGCCTCCATGGCTTCGGCCTTGGAAGATTTAATTGGTGATAAAATTACGGACGGCATCATCACTGTAAAATACGACCACGTGGCTGATTTAAACCATATTAATCTCATAGAAGCAGGCCATCCTTTACCTGATGAAAATGGTCAATATGGAGCTGTTGGCATCCTGAATCTTTTGAAAAAGGCAGAAAAGGACGATCTCGTGTTATGCCTTATTTCCGGAGGTGGGTCCGCTTTGATGCCACTCCCCTATAACGGCCTTACCCTAAAGGACAAGCGGGACACCATCCGGATACTCCTTTCCTGTGGAGCTACCATCCACGAAATAAATTCTATAAGAAAACATACGTCTAAAATAAAAGGCGGCAGGCTTGCTTGTGCGGCATATCCAGCCACGATTGTTACACTTATACTTTCGGATGTTGTGGGGGATGACCTCGACGTTATCGCGTCGGGTCCTACTATTCCCGATTTAAGCTCTTTTCACGATTGCATGAAAATTTTTAAACGATACGACATCATACACAAAATACCCAAAAACATCCTGAACCACATTGAATCAGGGATTTCAGGCAGAATTCCAGAAACACCCAAACCTGCTGACCCTGCTTTTGAAAGAACGCACAATTTGGTTATCGGGAGTAACATCGAGTCCTTGATGGCAGCTAAAGAAAAGGCCGAAAGCCTGGGATATAATGTACTTCTCCTGTCTTCAATGATCGAGGGCGAAACCCGTTATGTCGCGCAAATCCACGGCGCAATCGCCAGGGAGATCATTAAATCCGGAAATCCGCTTTCGCCACCAGTTTGTATTCTTTCCGGAGGTGAAACCACGGTAACTGTTGCAGGAAAGGGCCTTGGAGGACGAAATCAGGAATTTGCCCTTTCTGCCGCGATAGATATTTCCGGTAAGGAAAATATCGTCATACTGAGCGGTGGCACTGATGGTACCGACGGTCCAACGGATGCAGCCGGGGCTATTTCTGATACACTCACCCTGAAACGCGCCAAGGAAAGGGAATTGGATCCTTACCATTTTCTCTCAAACAATGACGCATATCATTTTTTTCAGAAACTGGACGACCTGTTTGTAACAGGTCCGACCAACACCAACGTAATGGATCTGAGGATTGTACTGGTCACTTAATTTTTTAAAAGGTTAATGATGCGTGCAGTGGTGCAAAGAGTAAAGTCGAGTTCTGTAAGCGTCGGGAAAGAAATGGTCGGGGAAATCGGCGAAGGCCTTCTGGTACTTTTGGGTGTTGCGACATCGGATAACATCGATGATGCCGAATACCTTGCGGACAAGATCGTAACCCTGAGAATTTTTGAAGATGAACATCGTAAATTAAACCGCTCCTTGCTCGATATCGGCGGTAAAATG
>Ga0210134_1000064_pt1 | contig 13006 bp, 17 predicted proteins | sample RushSE_CattailNL_3_FD_185565 | JGI IMG/M metagenome (GOLD analysis project Ga0210134, IMG submission 185565) | Wetland microbial communities from San Francisco Bay, California, USA, that impact long-term carbon sequestration - RushSE_CattailNLB_D2... | ecosystem: Environmental > Aquatic > Marine... | reverse complement strand
GTTCTTTCCTTTTGGTTCGCGTACTTCTCCAACGATTATTTGTCCGCCGCCCTGTCCCGGCTGGTTGCCAACCTTCCCGCCTTTTGATCCCTTCTTTCCTTTATTTTCTTTCAATAACTCCGCATAAAGAGATTCGAAGGAATGGCCCTTCCCGCGTCCTTGAATCCAATCCGAAGGTATAGTGAATCCCGCGTCTTTCAACATCTCATTGACGATATGATCCGCCGCTATATTTGCCAGCGTAATGTCCCGATTTTGCAGGCGCAAGTGATGCAGTAAAACAACATGCAAAACCTCATGCGCCAATAGACTTTTTTGTGCGGCGCTCTCCAACGATTTAAGATATTCGGTATTAATGCCCAAAATCTTCCCGTCCGTATATGCCGTCTCACAATTTGCCGGGTTCTCCACAACGTCCAGCCGCAAACACCCGGAGCCAAAAAAGCAATGATCAAGAACTAATTGGGTTCGTACTTTTTGTATTGTTTTGTCCATTGTCCTATTCTCCTTATATGAAACCTAAATTGTCAAGAATGTCTTGAGCCTGTTTTGCTTTTTCCGTTCTCAAATCTTTATCATCGCGCAAATCTTGCGGCTCAACATCACACAATTTCGCGTCAATATCGTTCAAAATATCTTGCAATTTCAAATCGTCCTTTAAGGTCAATTTTGGAATTAATTCAACCAATTCCCGCAAATTCCCGACAAGTGAATCGCGAAATATAGCGTCCTTGTCCGCCAGCCGCTCAGCCATATTGCCAACTGCAACCGCGATTCTATTATACAAATCGTTTTGCGCGTCATTAATGGCCCGATCAACGTTCTTTTCGATGCTTTGTTTAATGCGATCCACTTCGGCGGAATTCAAATCCACGCGAAAATCGGATGCCGTTGGAAAAGGCGTAATATCCGTCTCAAAATTAAACTTCCGCGTCAAATCCCGGCATGTTGGATAATTGCTTTGATCAAATAGACTTCCAAGCCTGATTTGCGCCTGATTGATATATAATACGTAATTATTTAAAAATTCCTGCAATTCAAGCTGGAATAGGTCTTCGAATTCCCGCATTTTTTGCGAATAATCAAAAAATATTGCGGACGGAAGCACCCGGAAACCGTCATCTTTCCACGGCAATGTCCGGGAATAGTGATACGTCCGCGCGTCATTGGCAACCCGTTGAATTCCCTTCAGCGCGTCTTTATTAATCAGCGATTTGTTATACCGGCCCGCTGATTCGTCCGCATTATATTCCTTTGCCACTACTTTGTCCACGGCCTTTTCATGCTTCCGGGCCGTCCATTGACTAATGTTTAACTTAACCAGCATTGCTTTTTTATCGATAGTCGTCATTGGCATATCTCCTTGTTTTTATTAGATTAAAAGGTCTTTATTCTTTAAAATCCATTCCTGAAAAACTTTTGTATTCTGTAAATCGGGTTTAAATTGAACGGCGGTCTTTACTGTAAATACTGAGAATTCTGGACTCAACCGATTCAAGTACTTGACTATATTACCAAAATTAACGTCATCCGCTTTATGCGCAAGCGCGGCACATAGCGCGTATAACGTACTTAATTCAGCCGGAATGTCCGCACCTTCCGGGTTCGCAATTAATTTGTTGATATTCGGTAAACTCTTGTAAATCTTACAGAAGCCAATAAACTCCGAAGCATATTTTTCTCCAGCCGCGCCTGCTATCAATTCGTAATGCGGCCCGAATACTCTATAAAGTTTATCGGCATTTGCAATAGTTCGTGGAGACGAAGAATTTTTGAAGTTATTTGAAGGTTCAAATGCGGAAATATATTGCGGCCTAAATTTGTTAAAAGCGATTGTTTCGATTGTCATATTTTTGAGCGCGAAACCTTCCAACCATGCGTCTAAATCGGCTTCCATCTCTATAATTGCCGCAAATCTTGACTTTACAGGTTCCAATATCCCGGAAACACCGGCCCGGTCTTCGCGCCTATTAGTGGCGGCAATAAAACATACGTTGTCCGAAACCTTACTATCTCCAATACGCCGGGCAAGAATCCATTGCATATAAGACGCTTGCACAGCCGGAGCCGCCTGCCCTAAATCGTCCAGCAAAACAACCGTCAATTTATCGGTATTGCAATAAATTTTATGTCTTGCGTACTGGAGCCAAAGCGCTTCTCCGTCTATGGTTGCCGGGATGCCTTTTGAATCTGTTGGATCAGAAATTGCCGGGAATTCAACATAAAATTCCGCGCCGACTTCCGCGGCGGCCTGACCGCAAATGTCCGTCTTTCCAATGCCGGGAGCGCCCACTAATAGAATTGGAAGTTTTTCCTGAATTGCTTTTTTGAGTACGTTCTTGACTTCACTTTGTTTCATTTTTCATTCTCCTTTTCGTTGTAAGTTGTTGTTTTTACTTTTCTTTTCTTTCGTTTTGTTCGGGTGGGTTGCCGTGCGGAGAGTATAGCTTATGCAAGCCACATGCCATATTTACAAGTGGTTGATATGCTTAAAGATATTGATATGAGATATTCGGCATGTTGGCAAATTATGTCAATTAGGTAACAATTTTTGTGTAAAATAGTTCATAAAAGGCGTGATTTTGAGAATTTTTTTTCACAAATTCCTTGCCAGCGTATAGTCCAGCTAATAAAATAGAATTATGGATAATGAGAAGAAAAATGGCGGCGGGTTTCAACCCGTTGATATTTCACGGAAAAACAAACCCGTAAAATTATCAGCATACAGGCGCGATTTAGAATTGGCCCGCGATTTAGTGGCTGGAAGTACATATGCAGAACTCGCGCGCCGGTATGGAATAAGTAATGCCACTATCTCATATCGGCTTAATAAACCGGAAATAAAGGAAGTTATCGAAGACGCGTTGAACCATCTCGCATCTTTCGCGCCAATTGTAGTTAAAAATTACCGGGATTTGTTGTCCAGCCAATCCGAATCAATCCGCCTTAAGGCAACCCAAGCGATTGCGGACATATTGGGTCTTCGCCCTTCGGCTCAACAATCACAAGTCAACGTCTTATACGTCAATCAATCGGAAGCGGCTGGCATATCGGATGCCATGCGAAACATACTCCAACAGATTGACAAGAAAGCCCGGCGCGCTATTGCGGACGAATCGGCCCCGGTTCAACCCGATATACTTGACGCGGAATTTTACGCAGTGATTGACGATATGTAACCTATTCGGTTTCTATTTTCTGTAATATGCCGGTATCGGTATGTAAACACCTGATAATACAGTATATTTTATTTTGAAATGCTGTAACTTTCGCGCGCAATATAATGTATTGGAATATGGTGTACTGAGTATGGGGTGGGGGATGAGCGGTTTCAGTTATTGAGTGAGCGCAGGGACGTTAAGACCCACTCAACACACAAGGAAAAAAAATCACATGCTTTCGGGAATGTCAAATTTTGAATCATTTTTCTTCGGCGCTCTTTCGGGGGTGTTCGTAGTATGGCTTTATATAAACTATCTTATAAACTTCGGCGAGGATGATGACGAAGAGGACGAAAGGAATAGATAATGGATGAAGCTCCGCCTAATTATGAAGGAAAAGAACTAACAATACCCTTTGCCGTTGATTCAGGCGGAGTATCTCTTGAATACCGGTACTCGCTGGTTTGTCCGGTTTGTCGTCATACAAAGTTTGGCATAGCCTACGATTATAGCTGTATTATCTGTATGTCCTGTCATTCTATTATGTTAAAAAGGGAGATCGGGAATTCGACAGGATGGATAATTTAGTCAAGAAAGAGCTTGATACGCTAAAACAAATGGCCCGGAATTGGTTGCGTGGATATAAAACGTGGACAAAGCCGGGAGAGGATAATGAGTTTGCCTGTATCGAATTTCTGGAAGAAATGCAAACACACCTTGTACCTTATCTTATAAGGCTCGAACAGACAGGTTATATTGATCAAACAGAATCGCACGATATATTTGAGTATTTCAAAGAACAGGCAAAGGAATTAAAGGGGTATGGAAAAGCAACAGACAAAAATTAGTCTGAAGGTAATCGAAAAATTCTTCGAGCTTCTCGACTATATGATCGGCTCTCTTATGCCTCAATACCCCAACGAATTAGATTTCAAGGAAGGTGAGTACCTTCTGAAATACATTAAAGAGAGATTGTCTGAGGTTCTTGAACGTTATGAAAATGCCAACAAATTGCCCCTTATGAACATTGTCTTCTATGGCGATAATATGGGCGGAGTTGACATATATTTTCGAGCCTCCCCGGAGCCGGAGTTCCTCAATAACTTCTATCTTCGCGAGGCCGCGTCCCTCTTAAAAGACGCTTGCGCTGAATGGGAGAGGCTTTATTTAAAAGAAAGACCTGAGATAAAAGTGGCGGGTGTGGAATATGATATGATACGTAAATACATAAAAGGCAAAAAGCCGAAAGGCGGGGAGGGTGAGCAAGTCTAAGGTACTATGGGTGGATTGTGAGACAACCGGAACTGATCCAGAAATTAACGATATATGGCAATTGGCCTATTTGATAGAGATTGACGGGGCCGTAGTTGACGGGGAGAATATGTATATCAGGCCCTTCAACGTAAAGAATATAGAAGATCGGGCGCTTGAAGTAGGCGGCACGACTATTGAAAAGCTACTTGAGATTGAGTTAGACGTAAAAGGGGCCGTAGCGCAGATCAAAAAAACATGGGAAAAATACATCAATAAGTTTGACCGGGACGACAAGTTTGTTATAGCAGGCTATTGGGTAAATTTCGACATGGGTTTTATTCGAAGCCTCTTTAGAAAAGCGGGCGATAAGTATGGGGTTGGCTCATGGTGCTTTTCACCGTGCCTTGACGTAGCTTCTTTTGTGGCGGTAGCGGTGGCAAAATATGGCTTTCGTTTCCCGAATTACAAGTTAAAAACCGTGTGTGATAGGATCGGAATACCGATCGATGCGCACGATGCACTTTCGGATATACAAGCAACAAGGACATTATATCAGGCTCTTGGAGGATTAAAGTAATGGCTGAGAAGAAAAAAAAGAATGTATTCCATGCTCCTTCTTTGGTTGGAAAACTGGATCGCAGGCAGAAAAGCATGGATAAACAGATCGAAGGTTTGTTCGGTGAGGAAGACAAGTCTGAAGGTCGAGTGAAGAAACAGAAAAGACTGAAAGATCAGTTTAAGCGCTGGATGGGAAAATAGGGGGCGACTATGCCGGAGGATTTTGATAAGGCAGTAAAAGCCGGGGCGCGAGTCAGGACAAAGAAATTGCCGGGGGGTAAGTATATTCATATCGCTTATCACGATGGGAAATCCTATGCGGGTGAGGTAAAGACAAAGAAAACTCCGCCTTCTAAAAAAAGAAAGAAATAGGGATGTTTGAAGGAAATTCGACTGACATATTTGGCGGCGAACAGACTAAAGCAATTAATCAGCTTGAGGGGTTTGCCTCATTCAAAAGAACATGGATGTTTGAGAGGTTCATTCGTCTGCCTAACAAGATCGTAGCGTTATTCACCGGCAACCAATGTTCGAAAACAGCCTCCGCCGCATATCAATATGTACTTCGGATTATGGGGCTTCATCCGGTAGCAAAACGGAATGTTCTGTATCTTGAGTGCGAGAACAGAGCGAAGTTGATGAAGATAACGGATGATGTTACGACTTATCGGCAAAAACTTGGGGAATATTTGGAGGTTCACAAGAATAAGGACTCGGCAACATGGGGGCCTTTCGATTATCCAAAAGACATGAAGTGTCCTGAGTGTGGTGGGGCGATTATTTTACACAAGCGAAAGTCGAGAATTTTTCGTTTCGCCTCAGAGACACTTCCGGTAGAGAAGGAGAATCTTGGTGGAGATACATCGCAGAGCGCAGAAATATCGAATACGCAATACCCCGAATTTAAAAAGTGGTTGCCGGGATTTTTGATCAAGAAAGACATAACGCACCGCAGGCCCGCTATGGTGCTACTCGATCCTTTATCGGGGATGAAATTTCCGGGCGGCATCACATATCCCGGTTCAGATGTTGTGGTCGAGTTTCAATCATACAAACAGACGGTACAAGCCGGGGCCGGGGTTCAGCGGATGAGTGTGTGGGTGGATGAAGAAAGTCCCTTTGATTTCTTCGATGAGCAACTCCCGCGACTCTTGGTAGAGGACGGCGATCTGATAATGACCGTCACGCCTGCAAGTGGTATGACATGGACGTTTGATTCGATTTTTGAGAAAGCCCGCCTTTATATAAGGACACAGGCGATCATCGATTTCTATAAAAGGGAAGAGAATATCGATTACGGGCCTTACACGAAAACCGATTCTGATCAGGACATTGCAGTTATACAAGCGGCAACTGACGATAACCCGACTTTGCCGATCGATGAGATAGAAGCGAGTTATGCAAATACCCCTGATCCTGATGGTACAGTCATAGCAACGAGAAGATACGGAATATTCAAGCAGGCAACGGGCAGAATATTTAAGGATTTTCAACAGAGCTTACACGTAATTGACTTGGGGAAATATGGCATCACTAACGAAGCTATGCGGGAATGGGTTAAAGGAAGATCATTTGACTTCCATACTGTCAATCCCCACGCAATCGTATGGGTTGCCCTTTCCCCGACAAATGAGGCTTTTGTTTATCAGGAATGGAATCCTTCACCGGGCCAATGGGTAACGAGCCGGTTATGTCAGGAGTTAGGATTAAGGAGCGGTTTCGATAAGTTCATTTGTAGTCTGATTGATCCTCTCGCGAGTACCGTGAATACGAATACGGGGAAAACGACTTTAGAGGAAATGAATCTAATATTTCACCGGCTGAAATTAGAAGGACTTTGCGCGGGAGGCTATTGGGAGTCATTTGCAACAAGGGGAGAAGTTGGAAGGGATGCGATTAAGGAGAGGCTACAAAATTCAGTAAAATGCAAGACTCCCTTTAATAACAGGACGATAGTAGAGGGCCGGGAGGTTTTTCTACCTACTATTTGGATTTCGAGTAAATGCCGGAATATGGCAGACAGTTTAAGGTTTTGGCGTACTGAAATGTGGGTTTCGTCAAAGCAGTTGGTGACGAAGGATAGGAAGGAGAAGCCTACGGAAAAGTGGAGTCACTTTTGTACTGCATTAGAGGGGCTTTTCAAGGATAAGAGATTCAAGCCAAGAAATACCCATTTAACAAAATTACCGGAATATGTTAGATTCCGGGGGCGGTAAGCCGGAAGGAGGATCGTGCCTCTCTATCAATTTTGGTGCGATGAATGTTTTAAAGGATATGATGTGACATTGAAACTGGCTGAACTGGATGCCTATAATTCAGGAGAGTTGGAAGTTCAATGTCCAATTTGCAAGAAAAACATGCGGAATTTAATATGTCCGCCTAAGACAATAAGGATTAATTAATGAGACAATGCGTAATACCTTACGAAATGGTGAGTGAACACAAAGGCTATGAGGCCCCTATCTTCATGATTCAGGCCATACTCAGCCAAAATGGGTTCAATCTTAAAATGCCAATACAACGGGAAGAGGATTTTTTTGGTCGAAGAATACTATTCACTCAAGATGACTAAAGAGGGGCGGTATGGCAAAGTTTGATAAAGATATTGAGGATCAATTGGCTATGATGGTGGTTGATTCTGAGTATCAAACGGCACGGCAGAATCAGAAATACGACAAAGACGACTTTGAATCTTATGTCGATTTGTTTGATGCGGAGCATACAGAGCGAGAATATGAGTGGATGTCGGACATTTTCATCCCGGAGTTCCCAACTCAGATGCTCACACAGTCTGCCATAGACGTATCTCAGTATTTCCAGACAAGGGAATTTGTGGATGTCTTCATTGAAGACGGTGATGAACAGGCTCAGTTATCCGCACAGGCATCAAAAGAGTTGATTAATAGAACGTTGAATAGACGGAAGCTCTACCATTATATAAAGTATGTGAGGGGTAAGACGCTTAATCATCTCAACGGGCATGTCGATATTGAGTGTTGGTGGGAGCAAGATTCGGAAACAGAGTATGATATTGATGGTTTCGGAGAAATAAAAGAAGAGTTTGAGGTTACTACGAAAGACTACTTCAATTATGCCGTGCTTGATCCGCGCAATGTCTTTACTGATAAGGCTTACGCTTACTCTATGCAGGAAAGAGAGTGGGTTATTATTCGAGAAGAGAAGACATTGGAGAAGTTGAAGGCTGATGAGGAAACATTCCAATACTTCAATCTCGATTTGCTGGAAGAATTAGCCGAGAAGAGTCAAGAAGAGAAGACCGACACTTATCGGGAAACAATAGAAGAAGAGATTAATGATTACGAACTGCCCCCGCGCGGCAAGTCGGTTCGCTTCGATATATTGAAAAGATATGGGAAATTCTGGACGGTTAATGGTAAGGATGGGAAGGCGTTACCGGGGATCGATGGGGATGGGAAAGTTAAGGATAATGCGTATCTTGCTGAAATAATGATGTCTTTTGCGGTTAAGGGAAGTACGAAGGTTCTTATCCAATTCCATCACACTCCTTATATTGATGCAAACGGTGATCCTTATAGGCCCATAATCAGGGGCCTTTGTTACATTCATCCTACAAGAGACGGCGGTGTGGGCGATGGGAAGTATTCGCGAGAATTGCAGATCGGTATCAACGATACTTTTAACGTAAGCAATGACCGGACGATGCTTGCTACGATGCCGACTTTGAAAGGGAAGGCATATTCTATGGAAGATATGTCAACCGTAAGAATACAACCGAACCATCTGATCGAACTGCAAGACCCGAAGGATTTGGAGGAAATGGTTTTCTCCGATAATACGCAAATGGCTCTTTCCCAAATGAGTTTGCTTACGGGAAAAATGAACCAAGCAACATCGATCTTTCCGACTACGATGGGTTCTACGCCTGAATATTCTTCCACTACGGCAACGGCAGTTGCGGGCGCTGATCAACGTACCAATCAGCGTACTAATTATAAGGCGATGACGTTTGAATATACCATGCTCACGGAATTGTACTGGATGATTCAGCAAATGACATGGGCCTTCGCAAAGCCGGAGACGGGTTTTAAACTGATGGGCGAGAAGGTATTTGATTTTGATCCGACTCTCGACTATACTTTCAAACCTCTTTCTCAATCCATTGAAACTGCCGCGGGTAAGGAAGCAAAGATTAAGAACTGGATGACTTTACTTGGATATATTGTGAATGTTCAACATCCTGATATTGTTAATATAATTAATATGATCGTTGCGAAAGTCGCTGTATTGATGGGAGATGAGTATGAAGAGGTTGCCGCCGCTTTACTCAATCCCGGAGTTCCAGCAAATCCGCCTGATGTTCAACAAGGCGCACCGGGAGGCGGAGGCGCGAGTAATCAATACGGGATAGAGCAAGGGGCCACAGAACAGATGGCGAGAGGATTACAGGTATAGTATGGAAGAGTTGACAGAAGTTACATTATCCGATATTCAGAATCACAGCAAGAAGCACGGACAGAAAGCAACTTCCCGTCTTCTAACGATTCTTGGGCAACAAAAACAACTTTACGATATTGTTATGTCGGAAGGAGGTCAATTACTATTCAGAAAAGTTATGATGCGCATGAACGAACTTTTGGATAAGACTGTATTACAAAATATAAGTGATGAAGAGTTAATGGAGTATAAGATAATGGTTGATTTTATCAATGACTCCGCTACTATTTTAGGAAATTATCAAAAGTGCCGTAAGGTACTGAAAGGGGCTTAATATGCCGGACGAGAAAGTAATTGACGATGAGGCTCTTGAGAACGCTTTAATCGGGAATGATGTGGACGATGATGTTAATGATGATGCGGGTGATGACGTTAATGCTGAAGGAGACGATGCTGATGAAGTAAAGCCGGACGATGTGGCAGATGTTGAGGATAAAAAAGATAAGACAAAAGAAATCGATTGGGAAAAAGAACTTAACGATGCCCGGTCTGATTGGGGCCGGAAACAAAAGAAGTTAGAGGATCAGGTCAAGGATTTAACGAGCAATGTCAATAGTTTAGTCGAGGCATTGAAGCAGGGCCATACCAATCAACAGCCAAGTGATTCGGAATATGACTTTGACCAAGACGATCCGATTCCCCTTACGATGGGCGGATTATTGGCGACACTTGAGGAGTTGAATAACAAGAAAAATGCCAATTTTACGAATAAACAAAAGCAGTACGAAGATAAGTATCTTGATACTGTTGATACATTGGGTAGCCGGTATTCCGAAGAAGTTCATAAGGTTATTGTCGATCGGATGTTCAAAGACTTCAATGTGAAACACTCAGACTATCCCGATCTGGATGCAAAATTAAATTACCGGGAAGCAGAAGCCGCCATTCTTCGAGAGATAAAAAGCAGAAAACAGAATCCTCTTGAGAAGAATAAAGGCAAAAATGTGAAAGGACTTGGCGGAGGCATGGACGGAGAGCAAGATGTTCGCGTGGCTACGCCGGTAAAGTTGGATAAATATGCTCAAGATTTTATTAAGTCAACGGGCATGAAAGAAGAAGATGCGCAAAAAGCTCTTCGAGGCGGGATGCCTTCGTATCTTCGGGGTAAAATGGCTTTATAATGAGAAAAATCAGAGTAAGGCATAGAAGTAAAAAATTGAGAAAAGAATCTCGGACATATCCAATATACGGATCGGATGAACGCGGTGACGGTCTTGATAGTCAAAGATACTGGCGCTGTTGGAATTGCGGATTTGTTTGTGATGTGGAAAGAGATTTTTTAGGTGGTGACGAAGAACGATCCCAAGTTGAGCCTATCGCTTATAACCAAACGACTGACGATCTATCTACTGCCGCTTATCATTGTGAAGGGGCCGCGGGAGCGACTCAAGTAATATGTGAAGCCGCAGGGGGTACGTGGAGTCGAGTTCGTTATAAGCCGGAGGTCAATAGTGGGTGTCCTTTTTGCGGCACACCGAATTGGCGTGGTGATTATTAATTAATTAAATGGAGGAATTTAAAAAATGGGACAAGGTTTTCCGGGTATAAGTATTGTTCAAGGAAGTCCTCAGTCTATTTGGGTTCCTATTACTGACGGCTCGACCATCTATGTCGGTGGGCTTGTAGCTGTTGACTATACTGCGATCAATGAGGGTGTGATTGTTCTGCCGGATGCGGCGGGTGTTGCTAACGTAACAAATCACGACATCCCGCTTGGCGTATGTATAGGCACAAATAGGAAAAACCCGCTTTATAGTTCTACTTATTTGACTGAGTATATTACTGATCCGGGTGCGGCTGATCCGCACGATGGGGCTTCTATTGAGTATGTTGGGGTTGAAGGGCCTTACGCAAAAGGTGATCCTGTTGCTATGGTTAAAGTAGCAGTAATTGATCCTTGCACGGTTCTTCGCGCTCCCTTACGTAAAGCCGCTATTGGTACGGCTCCGACTGTTGTTACTGCAACGGCGGGGAATACGAGTGGCGTAGCTGTTACTACCGGGGCAATTGACTTTACCTCCGTTGCCGACAATACGGCTACTATTTATTGTCGAAGCGGAAACAATGCGGGTGTTTATAGATCACTCGATAGTGCATCGACCACGGCTCATACGTGGGACAGGGCTACAAGGAATGATACGGAAATTGGAAGTACGTGGGTTGCCGTTCCTGTTCGGGCTTTTGGGCCTTCTACGGTAATGTTCGATGCTACTACGGCTATGTTTATTGACGTTGCCGATGCGCCGGTTCTTGCCGGTACTGCTCGGTGGTCAATTTTCGTTTATCGGTTGGATTTGGCAGAGGCCGGTAACGAGTATGTTGAATTTAGATTTGATGCGGGTCATTTTGGCTCTTACATCACTAACGCCTAATAAGGAGGTAATGTTATGGCAAGTCCGTTAGATTCTGCACAATTTGTACGCCTCCTTGACGAGAGGCTTCGAATGGTGTCGGAGAACAAATATAAAGACCTTAAATCTATGATTCCTACGCTTTATAATATGGTGTCAAGTGATAGCGCGTGGGAGGAATTTTATGGTATTGGCAGTACCCCCGATATTCCCGAATTTAATGGGAAGCTCTCTTATCTCGGTATCGCGCCGGGTTTTCATACGCGTATCGAGCATAAAGAATATGCGGGTGGTATTCAGAGTGAAAGAAAGCTCATTGACGACAAGAAGTACAGCGTTCTGGATAATAGGGCCTCCGGCCTTATGACTTCCGCTCACCGGGTTCGAGAGAAGAAAGGTGTACGCGCCTTCTCTAATGCCTTCTCTACTGCTTTTGATTATATGGAAAGTGAGGAAGGTATTGCTCTTTGTGGTTCTCATGCCACGAAATCCGGCGCTTCGACTTCTTCCGGTTTTAGTAATGCCGGAACAACCGCGGCCTCAAAAACCGCGCTTGCCGCTACCCGTCTGCTTATGAGAAAGTTCCGGGATGATATTGGTGAGAGAATCGACATGGGCGATGATCTTGCTGTAATTTGCCCGGACAATCTTGCCGACACTTTCTATGAGATTGTTGGTACGCCGATGGGGTATGATACTGCCGCTATGGATAAAAACATGGACTACGGGCGGTATGAAGTTATTCCTTACCTTCGGTTGGATGACTACGATACAAACAATTGGTTCTTGGTCTGGAAGTCTCAGATGAAAAAGGACTTGATCTGGATGGATCGTATTACGCCGGAGTTGAAGAATATTGTTGATTTCGAAACATACGCCATTAAACATGCCGTTTATTTCCGGTGTTCCTATGGCTTCATCGATTGGCGGTGGGTGTATGGTCACAATGTTTCTTAATGATTTTAACAACTTACCTACATAAGTAAACAGGTACTCTAATTGGGGCGGGTGTAGGCTCGCCCCTCTATACGTCACTCGATCAGATGGGATCGATACGATAAGGAGATAAAGATGGCAACAGGATGGGGAACATTTAAAAGAACAGGCATCCCGGTTCCTATTGGATTTCAAGGGTGTGAATTCGGTGATGTCTATTTTGTAGATTATAATGCCGGTTCGGATAGTAACAGGGGCCTTACCCCCGGT
>Ga0210134_1000063_pt1 | contig 13023 bp, 15 predicted proteins | sample RushSE_CattailNL_3_FD_185565 | JGI IMG/M metagenome (GOLD analysis project Ga0210134, IMG submission 185565) | Wetland microbial communities from San Francisco Bay, California, USA, that impact long-term carbon sequestration - RushSE_CattailNLB_D2... | ecosystem: Environmental > Aquatic > Marine... | reverse complement strand
AGTCGAAAGTGGTTCGAAAAAAGCATATATTATGAGTGCTAAAGATGAAGATAAGCTAGAGTTCAGTATTTGCTCATATATAGTACTAAAAAATAAGATTTAGAACAAAGCTAATTAACTCGACGATAAAAAGCAATGCTATTGATTAGAAGTGGTACTGATATCTGATGTGTTTATCGCAGGTTTTTAGAGGCTTTAAAAATATGAGATACCTCCAAGTAACATCAGCAAAGAGTAACATCGTAAGAAAGCTAGTTGAAACAATTTAGATTAAAGGTTTTATACAACCTGATACGCTATAATGCGAGAATCATTAGTTAATTTTATAAAACATGGAAACTTTATGGATACTGGTATTATAAGTCTTGCAATCGGAATATTAGGTATTTCAGTCGGGGCGCTAGTAACTTGGATAGTGGCAGACAGGTATTACAAACGTGCTAGTGAGGATTTGGTAAAAGAGGCAGCAGAGCTAAAAAACCTTAATATTCTGATTCTACGAGCATTAGAAAACGCTGGATTTGTGGAATTAACTAAAGATGAAAATGGAAAACCAGTCGGCCTTGTCATTACTCTAGGGTCGCAAGTTAAAGCTAAAACCAGTCTCTCTAAAGTTGATTTAAAAATCAATGATTAACTAGAAGGTTCTGAAAACATACTACAAAATATAAATCATAAAACACATGGGATAGTTAATATCCAATAGTAGGTGAATAAAGTTCTATGGATATCAAAGAAGTTCGATCAATAGTTGATATGATTCGGGACGCAGAAAAGGAGGAGCTTATAATTGTCTCTTTATTCTTGCTTCCCATACTACTCGGTGCTTGGTCTGTTCTTCTCAATAGTCTAGATTTTCTCGATCAACATTCCGGATTTAAGTTATTAATAATATTTATCATTTTATGTTTATATGTTGGTGGGCTAGTTTATATGAAAAAGACAGATAATGAAAAGGAGAGACTCAAGAGAGCACGATACCATGTAGAGACAAGACTTAAGAAAAGAGGAGGCAATCGAGCTAGTTTCGATGCCATTAGAAATGAAGTCAATGAAGACTATACCGATGATTTTCTTAAGGAACTGATCGAAATGAATCCCGAAGTTTTTGGAACTTGTAAAATTAAACGTAGTGATGGTCAAAGAGATGGTATAACACTAGTTCCAGTTGAATTGGAAAAAACTCAGTAATAAAGAATTATGGATAACAATAAAGAAAATACAAACTGAAACCGTAGTAGCTATATATATGTAACTAGATAGAAACATTGGAAAGAATAAAACAGGAGGAGATGAAAATGGGCTTTAGTGATAAAATAATAAAAATAATCAAGTCATTTCTTCCTGATATTAAATTTCAGTTAACAGAAAAAGGGACTATCCATTTTGGAGGAAAGCATTATCATATTAATAGGATAAACGGAGACGCACTAGCTAAACTATTAACCCCGGAATTTGAAAATAAGATTGTAAATGCAACATTAGACAAATTGAAAGCCGAAGATACCCCACTAGGATCATTATCAGAAAATGATCTAAACCAAAAAGTCTTTATGAGTACAATTGCTAGTACAGCAGAGATATTAGAAATTAGACAAGTTTCTGATAAGGTAGGAATTTCTGAGAATGTAAGAGCTGTTATGAGTCCCGCTACAGAGTCATCAGTTGAAGGTGATATAGGTGAAACCGCTTCTCCCTTAACGGTAGTATCTAAGACTCGCTCGACAGGCCCGCCGGATGATAACGGTGAGACTATGTGAATACAGCAAAAAATTAATTTAGGATCGGCAGTAGCTTCAAAACCCGCTAGAATCAATTCAAATTAGCAGTACCTACCCTTAATAATAAGCAATCTCCCATGAAATCAACTAGTTGTTAAAAAATAAGCTGCTAACTACCATTTCAAATTAGTAGTATCTACCTATATTATCAACTACTTGTCAGAAAATGAGCTACTAGTTGGCATTTTTTCAAAAGGTGGGAATACTAGCGGGAAAAACAAAAAAGCACTTACAATAAAAATCGTAAGTGCTTGTTATTTTTGGTGATCCCAACGGGGATCGAACCCGTGTTATCGGCGTGAGAGGCCGACGTCCTAACCGCTAGACGATGGGACCTTAAAAATTTAAAATTATAGAAAACGATATGGGTTGTCAAACATTATTTGTTCACGGATCTTCCCGGACCGGCTTTTTACCCTTTCTGAACCCGAAAATCAGATAGATCAGCCATCCGATAAACGGGATCATGGCAATGATGCCCCAGAGTGCCTTCTTTCCAATGGTCCCGAAATCCTTTCGCACGATGTCAACGATCGCCAAAACCGTCAACAGGTAAAAAACAACACTGATTTTTATCCAAAAAATTGCAGTCGCGATATCCAATTTAATCCCTCGACTCAAATTCAGGTTTTAGATTTTAACAGCGCCGAAACGTTCAATACCGTATCCACATACTGCCGGCTGTGATTATAATGATAAATCACTTTGTAGGCACCTTTTCCATCGATTCCGGGATACCATCCGTAATGTTTCAGATAAGTTGCGATACTTGAAATGGCATCTGCGTGATCAAAAATATTTGCACTTCCGTTGTTGTCACCGTCCTTTGCAAAAAGAAGAATGTTGCTCGGCATAAACTGGGCAATACCCATGGCGCCTGAATAGGATCCGGGAACAGTTGCAGGGTCCATATTCTCCCTGTCCGTATATTTCAAAAAGGCCTTAAGCTCATTGTACGCCCATGCCGATTTCCGCTTCACCCATTTTTCGAATTCTATTCGGGTGGATTGAGTCGATTTCGAAACCTCATCCCAAAACCTGTCCCGAACATCAGGGTCCTCCAGAGCCGCCATTGAGGAGAGCGTATTCAATACCAACGGTCTTCCGAGCAAGGTCCCGAAGCGGGTTTCAACCAGAATGATGGCTGTAATGACCTCTTTGTCGACACCGTATGCCTGTTCGATCCTCTCCAGCGTTTTTTCGTGCTGTTTCATATAGTTTAATGCGGCACGAATCGATTTTTCACTGGTAAACTGATCATAATTCAACGCAGCCTCACGATGGTCCAAAAAACGGGAGATCCCTTTTGTTTCGAAAAAAACTTCGGATCTGCCGTAAATCCTGTCAATACGATCCTTATCAAAGCCGTCTTTTACCAAACGGTTTGTAAGCGACCCAAAATATCGGTCATCCTGCCCTGCTCCTGCGGAATTCCCGGGTAAAAAAACAAGATTAAGTATCAAAAGAGCGGAAATAAGCGGTATGTATCTGTTGTATAAAGACATATTGGTATTTTTTAACTAGCTCCTTTCTTGGTTTGTATTGTCAATGAAGATCTCGCTTCGCTTTCGTTTTGTAAAAGTGGCCAGGCGCCTGAATCCCAATGAAAGGAGCAGGGGCAACACCCTTTCATAGTGTTGGCCGACGTCTGCCGGATGATGCGAATCCGAGCCCAAAGTGATCCTGATCCCCTGTTCATGGCATTTTTTGAGTATATCCGGAGATGGGTAAACTTCTCCTGCCGGATGGTTATAACCACTGGTATTAACTTCCACGGTCACATCCTTGCTTTTTATTATTGACAGTATATCATCACATTCTTTTTCAAAAGACCTCGAAGGGTTTCGACCAAATTTTTTGATGAGGTCGAAGTGGCATATCACATCAAAATAGTCATAATCCAGCATCTTTTCGAATTGTTCGAAATAAAGTTCATAAACATCATCGGTATTCTTTTCCCCGCAGCGCCAGGCTGAACGGTGACTGACAATATCCAGGTCGCCCAAAAAATGTAACGAAGTGGCAATAACATCAAATGCATAGGTCCTGATAATGTCCTGGAAAAGATCAGTATATGCCGGGTTGAAATCAATCTCGAGCCCTGCCTTGATACCTATTGCATTTTTATATCTTTGTTTTAAAATCTGGACGGCATTAAAATAATAGGAGACTTCCGCCGGCGTCATGGAAAGCCCTGTCTTTGTTTCCTGAATTGTCAGATGATCCAGAAAACAGATCTCCCTGAACCCCAAATCGATGGCGCTTCGGATATATTGTTCCATGCCGCCGACGGCATGGTTGCAAAACATCGTATGTAAGTGATAATCGATCATTGACACGACACTGGTTGATCGGATTTAAATGGCATGTTATGACTGTTTTTGTCAAACCCTTATCGCATCAAAACTTGACGAAGTGTTTTCGAATTGAAATCTTTTTAGATGATCATTTTGCATAATGAAAAAACCTTCAAAAACCGTATTTTCATGTCAGGCTTGTGGTTATCAGACACCCAAATGGCTGGGTAAATGCCCAGATTGCGGTCAGTGGCAAACCTTTGTCGAAGAAATTCAATCAACCAGACCCAGCCAAGGGGCAATGCGGATTTCCTCTGCCTCGGAAACAAAACCGGTCCCAATAAACGCCGTAGAGTTTGAATCTGAAGACCGTCTCTTAACCGGAATCAAAGAATTTGACCGTGTCCTGGGTGGCGGGCTTGTCCCCGGTACCCTTGTCCTCATTGGCGGAGATCCGGGAATCGGAAAATCGACCCTGATGTTGCAGGCTTTATATGGCATCGCTGAAAAGGGCTCAAAAGTATTGTACGTTTCCGGAGAGGAATCGGTCCGCCAGATGAGGCGTCGCAGCCAAAGACTGTCCACCATATCGTCCGATGTGATGGTTGTTTCAGAGAATGATATGGAATCGATCCTTCTGATGGCGGGATCCCTACAACCCCATGTTATGGTGATCGATTCGATTCAGACCATGTTCAGCGCGGATTTATCCTCCGCTCCCGGGAGTGTTTCCCAGGTTCGGGAATCTACCATGCGCCTCATGCTTATGGCCAAAAAAACCGGAACTCCGGTTTTTCTGGTGGGGCATGTCACCAAAGACGGCGCCATTGCCGGGCCGAGGCTTCTGGAGCATATGGTCGATACGGTGCTTTACTTTGAAGGCGATCGCAACCACGTGTTCCGAATTCTCAGGGCGGTGAAGAACAGATTCGGGTCGACCAATGAAATCGGCGTATTTGAAATGAATGAAAACGGCCTGAATGAAGTGGCCAATCCTTCAGCCGTATTTCTTTCCGAACGGCCTGAAAACGTTCCGGGTTCTGTTGTTGCAGCCAGTATGGAAGGTACAAGGCCGATTCTCGTAGAACTCCAGGCCCTTGCAAGCAGTTCGAGTTTCGGGAACCCCCGAAGAACAATTCTGGGAATCGATCATAACCGGGTGGCATTGCTCGTGGCTGTAATGGAAAAAAAATTGGGTATGCATCTCATGGGACACGATATCTTTATCAATGTCGCCGGAGGAATCAAGATTGACGAACGCGCCGTTGACATGGGGATCGTAGCTGCTGTTGCCTCGAGTTTTTTAGACAGGCCGGTTCAAAAAGGAACCATAATATTGGGTGAAATCGGGCTGACCGGGGAAGTCAGGGCCATCAGCCATATTGAAAACAGAATTGCCGAAGCCAAAAAAATGGGGTTTAATCGATGTCTTGTGCCGCAAAGTAATTTGAAACGTATCACCGGAATAAAAGGGATAAAACTCATCGGCGTGAAGAATGTCTCGGAAGCAATGGAGGAGGTATTTTAACCTTTGCCATGAAACGATCTTCAAAAAAACACGGCCAATGGCAAGACTATTATTCGCTGCGGGCAAAAAAAGAACGATATCCCGCCAGATCGGTCTATAAGCTCCAGGAGATACAAAAAAAATACACCATTATAAAAAAAGGGGACAAGGTGATAGATCTGGGGTGTGCACCCGGATCGTGGATACTTTACGCAGCTGAATTGACGGGGAATACGGGGCGGGTCATCGGCATCGATCTGGTGCCTGTCACGATCAGTGTTCCTTCTCACGTCAAATGTTATACCGGTGATATTCTCTTAATGGATGACGATTTTTTCGGATCCCTTGGAACGGACTTCAATGTTGTCATCAGCGACATGGCACCGTCCACAACAGGAAACAAATTTGTGGACAGCACCCGATCTTTCGATCTCTGCCGGGCAGCACTTTACACCGCGCAGAAAACTTTGGCCACCGGCGGATCGTTTGTCTGTAAAATATTTCAAGGCGAAGATTTCAAGGTTTTTATAGACTCGGTTCGATCCGTCTTTAAAAGCCATAAAATTTTTAAGCCGAAAAGCAGTCGAAAAGCCAGTAAAGAAATTTATATTATCGGATTTGAAAAAAAATGATATATTGTTTTACGCGTTGTTTTAAGAGAGATATCAAAGAACTTCGATAAAGGCGTCCCATCGCCATATATTTTTTTCTGTGAACAATAGGAGGGAAAAATGTCAGGTCACAGCAAGTGGTCTTCCATTAAACACAAAAAAGGCATTACAGATGCCAGACGGGGCAAAATATTCACAAAACTCATCAAAGAAATTACTGCTGCAGCGCGTATGGGCGGCGGAGATGCCAACGCAAACCCGAGACTTCGATCAGCCATCCTGGCTGCAAAAAGCGAAAATATGCCCAAAGATAATATTGAACGCGCCATAAAAAAAGGCACCGGTGAACTGGATGGGGTGAGTTACGAAGAAAGTATTTACGAAGGGTATGGTCCGGGCGGTGCCGCAGTTTATATTGAATCGCTTACCGATAACAAAAACAGGGCCGTGGCCGATATTCGCCATATTTTAGCCAAGGCCGGAGGAAATCTCGGGGCAAACGGATGCGTCGCCTGGATGTTTGAAAAAAAAGGATATATTGTTGTTGAAAATCATTCCGTTGATGAAGATGTTTTGATGGAAACCGCCATTGATGCCGGGGCCGAAGATGTCCGGGAAGACAACAGCAATTATGAAGTCATTACCGCCCCCAAGGATTTTGAAGTGGTGAAAACAGCCGTTGAAAAGAAATCGATCCCTTACATTGTTGCAGAAATCACCATGTTCCCACAGTCCACCGTGAACCTTAAGGGCAAGGAAGCCGAACAAATGGTCAAGTTGATGGAAACCCTTGAAGACTGTGATGATGTGCAGAAGGTATACACCAACGCCGACATTCCGGAAGAACTGGTCGGCGGATAGGGTTTGCAGCGGTTTGAGGGCCACACCCCGAATCCTTCTAATTTATCCGCCTCCGGCATAATTTGGTGCTGTGAGGTCAGCGCTTTAAAAAAGGAGATGAAATAACAGGAGGCCGTCTAAAGGATACGATCCAGCTTGGTGGCAACGGCCAGAATTCCAATTTTTTTCAGCTCAAAGGCATCCTCAAGGTACAGGCCCGCCTCATCCAGTGCGGTTCGCAGATCGGAGCTGACAAAACGATCGTGCTCGGGGTGGAGAAGGATGCGTTTGGTGATCACGTTCTGATACAAGGAAGGGTAAAGTTCTTCGATATAATATACCCCGCCGGCTTTCAAAACCCTGGCGATTTCAGAAAGTGCCCGGCGCCAGTCCGGAACATGATGCAAAAAGCCGAAACCGAACAACGCATCCAGCGTATCTGATTTGAATGGAAGATCGATGGAGTCACCGACATACAGGTTGACCGTATTTGTTATCGCCCGGGAGAGATACGTTTTTGCCCCCTGAACCATTTTAATATCCAAGTCCAGGATATGCAGTCGGGAGGGACGAAACGCTTTGAAGATGAGCTTTGCTCCCGCTCCCCGGCCGCATCCCACCTCCAGGATGGTCGCCCCCGCCTTCAGCGGCATTTTTTGCCGCAACCATTTAATCTCCAAATGTTGCTGAAATACCCTCAGGGGGTTGTTCACCACACACCGTTCAGCCCAGTTCAATTTCATGGTCATACCTTCTTTTTATGAGACAATTTTGACCTTCGAATACGATCTTATTTCGAATGTATTCAGGGGGCAGTCATTTCCCCTTCACTTCGGTGTCTCCGTCACTGGTATTTTCAGTGATTTAGCAGTGGTGGCATTCCTGCCCCCTCCGCGTTCTCCCGCGAAAAGCATGCGGGAGCCGCGGTCTCTCCCACCGCTAAATCACTGAAAATACGAAGTTACTCCGCCAATAACGTTACGGGAAAACAACTGCTCCCCTGAATAGTTACCTTATTTCTTCGCCAGATGGATCATTGCAATGCCGTTGGTCAGCTTCCGTGTCGTCACATGTGAAAACCCAACCTGTTTCAAAAGGGCTGTAAGCTCATCCGGCATCGCAAAGGTTCGTATCGATTCGGTAAGGTGCATGTATGCCTTGCTTGATCCCGCAATAAGCCCGCCGAGCGCAGGCATCACATGAAATGAGTAAATATCGTACAGCCAACGGAATAACGGCGATGTCGGTTTCGAAAATTCCAGACACATCATTTTCCCGCCGGGCTTCAGCACGCGGCACATCTCCCTGAACCCCTGATCCATATGGGTCACATTGCGGATTCCGAAACCGACCATGGCGGCATCAAAATACCCGTCCGGGAAAGATATGCGTTCGGCATCCCCTTGAACAAACCAGACACGTTCTCCTGATGCGGACGCGTTTATCTTGCTCACCCCGGCCTCGATCATGGCCCGGTTGATGTCATAAACAATCACCTGACCGGACCTGCCCACGGCCCCTGCCGCCAAAATCGCAAGGTCGCCGGTGCCGCCGCAAACATCCAGCACCCGGTCTCCGGGGTTCAGGGCCATTATCCTTACGGCGGTGCGCTTCCAAAAATGGTGTATACCGAGGCTCAACAGCGTGTTCATCAAATCGTACCTTTTGGCCACCGAATTGAAATGTCGCAGAACCCATTGCGACTTTTCATTTTCGGGAACCTTCCGGTAACCGAAATAAGCCGTCTTCTGAGATTGCCGTGCGTCTCCTGTTCGATTCTCTTTGCCGTATTCATCAAGCCATTTTTTTCGTTTCATCAATTTCTCGCAGCGTTCATCCAGGTTAAAAGCTTGGATTTTTTTAGGGGCCACCATAACAAAGGGACTTTTAAGTATCAAGTAATATTAAATTAAGTACCGGAGATCCTTTCAGCAAGTTTCAGAGAATGAATTGCTTTCAAAATTTTTGGGAATTATTCGGAAAAATAAAGCTTGAAGCGTCTTTAATCGCATAATATGAGTATAAATTCTGAAAGCTGCAAATAATCAACAATGGCAGTAAAGAACCCTGGCCTATCGAAGATCCCCTATTGCGGGGAAGGGTCAGGCTTTGGTTATCTCCATAGGGGATTCGCTTTGTTGAATATTCATTGACTTACTGAAATCGCAAATATCAAATCCCAATGACCGAAATTCTAATATCCAAACAATGTCTCGTTCTGGAAGGTTTTGGTCATTGGATATTTGAATTTGAGTTTTATTTGAAATCTGGTGCTTGGAATTTGTATTTTTTGGAACAATACTCCAATGCAGCGCCAACGATCTCTGACTCCCGCAATTCGGGACAGGTTAAAATCAACTTCATCAACCCTTTTGACACGGAGGAAAACATGGACCATCCGAATAATAAAAAAAAGCCGCATGATATCCAGGCAAGGTTTCAACCGAAGATTATACGCATACTCAGCAGGTTATCGATCGTCATACTTTTTTTCTCCGTCATTGTCCTTCCGATCACAACGGAAGCAACGGATCATGCCAAGATTATAAATTGCGATGTCCATCACGGCACGTGCACCCAGAGCCTTCGGGACACGGATGTCATCCTCGATATCAATCCCAAACCGGTAAAGGCCATGAAAGACCTGAATTTCACGATAACCCTGACCGGGAAACAACCGGTATCCGCGCCTTATATTGACCTTGGAATGCCCGGCATGAAAATGGGCCCCAACCGGGTGACCCTTAAATCTATCGGGAAAGGAGTCTTTACGGGATCAGGCATTATCGTTCGATGTCCCAGCGGAAAAAGAATTTGGGAAGCGGCCGTCACCGTTCCGGATATAGGTTCCGTGGAGTTTATTTTCGATGTCATCTATTGAAACCCTGTACCTTGCCTTTTTCACAACCGGTCTTTTCGTGGGTTTCGGACATTGTATCGGCATGTGCGGTCCCATTGTTGTTTCCTTCTCTCTTAATTTAAAGCCCAAAAAGGTGATGGCCTCGAACCTGCTGTATCATCTCGGCCGGATTTCAACCTATGTCGTTCTCGGCGGAATTATGGGCGCTACCGGTACTTTCACCCGAATAACCACGGGCATCGGCGGGATACAGAAAGGGGTCATGATCTTTGCGGGTCTCGTTATCATCGTCATGGGCCTGGGCATGAGCGGATGGATTCCCATGGGACGTATTTTCGGGGATTATTACCGCCCCCAAGGAATAATATCCCGGAGTTTCCGCAAATTGTCCGGCATACAATCCACAGCAGCTTTTCTACCCCTTGGGTTGCTGCTCGGCCTTCTGCCCTGCGGGCCGGTGTATACGGCTTTGATATCGGCGGCAAGATTAGGCATGGAGATTCAAAATTCTTTTAAAGCGCTTCTGGCCGGCATGGGATTGATGGCCGCATTCGGCATCGGAACCGTTCCCGCGCTCTTAATGGTCGCCAGGCTTACCGGTTCGCGTTGGTTGAAATCAAGAGAAATAATTTACAAAATCGGTTCGGTACTGATGATTTTTGTGGGAATATATTTTTTCATCAAGGGCCTGAGATTTTGATTATTGAAGAACGGCGATGATGCAATGGTTACATGCTTGACAAATACCGTTGCTTGATGCACTAATACAGGATATTTGGATTTCCGGCTTGCCGGGTAAGGAGGTGTAATCTTGAAACAAGGAAAATGCCCCAAATGCGGATCTGAAGAAATTTATGCGGGAGTTGATATATTGCCGAAAAGCGGTCCGTTCGGCAGCAACAGCATACCCATCAGCATCGTTTCCATTGCCGCCCTTGACAATTATGTCTGTACGGATTGCGGTTTTCTCGAGCGGTATATTGCGGATCCCGAAAAACTGAAAGAAATCATTAAAAAGTGGCCGAAGGTTGGTGAGGTTGAGAACGAGGAAGCCTGAAGCTTTCTAAAAACAGATTTGTTTCAAAAATCTAAACAGTTATTTTTTTTAAAATTAACGAATACTTGATGTTCTTCACCGGAGGCGTACTTAAACCGTACAGGAACGACGTTATTCAAAATTCCAATTGAAGTACGACGTCTCCCCGAGAGCCAGGATTTACCATCGACTCAAATGTTTTGTTCCCGAATCTTTCTGATCGGTGAAACATCCATTTAGGATCTCAGTTTCGAAATCTCATATTTCAGGAGAAAGCAATGTGAAAGAATACTGGCGGCTTGGAAAAATAATCCGGATTCTGCTCAGACACGGCTTTGGAAATATTGCCGAAAGGCTTTTCAAAAAAACGGAAATAAAGCCCATTGAGAAAGAAGAAAAGGAATGGATGGCTCAAAACGGCTTTCCTTCCCCCCGCCGTGTCCGGCTCGTTTTAGAAGAACTCGGCCCCAGTTTTATCAAGCTCGGCCAATTGCTCAGCACCCGTGCCGATATCTTCCCGCCCGAATACATTGAAGAATTTACAAAACTTCAGGACCAGGTACCGCCGGTGCCCTTCAACCAAATCCGGGATATCATCCAGAAAGAGCTCAGGCGTCCTCTGGAAGGCATTTTCGCCGAGTTTAAACCGGAATCCATGGCTGCCGCTTCTGTGGCGCAGGTTCATTTGGCAAAACTTTTCAGCGGAGAACAGGTGGCCGTCAAGGTTGTCCGGCCGGGAATCGACAAGGAAATCAAAAAAGACATCCGCCTGATGTACACCTTTGCGAAACGGGCTGAAAAAACTTTTGAAATCGCACGCGTCATCGGCGTTCTCAATCTGGTAAAAGAATTTGAACGGATCATATTCAAAGAGCTCGACATGGTTATCGAAGCCGGAAATATCGAGAAGTTTGCCAAAAACTTCAAACAGGTGGATGAAATCCACATTCCCGAGGTCTATTGGAATTACACCACCAAATCGGTCCTGACCATGGAACATATCCCGGGAATTAAAATGGATCAGGTGGAAACCATCAAGGCGCACGGCATCGATCCGAAGGAAATCGCCATGATCGGACTCCGTTCCTTTTCCCGCCAATTGATGGATTTCGGGCTTTTCCATGCAGATCCCCACTCCGGGAATACCATCGTCATGTTCGACGGTCGCGTCGGTCTGGTGGATTTCGGCATCACGGGATATCTGGACGACAAAACCATGCATTACGTCGCAAATCTCTTTCTGGGCTACGCCGAGCACGACTATGATCTGGTGATGGAAGCGCTGCTGGATGCCGAACTCATCAATGAAAAAACCATGGACCTCAAGAGTTTCCGCAGGGATCTTATGGATACGAGTGAACCTTTTTATGGACGGAGTCTGAAAACTGTCTCGGTTAAAGAAGTTTATGACCAGCTCATTCATCTGGTATACAAGCACAAAATCCGTTTGCCGAGAAATCTTTTGCTCCTCTTTAAGACCTTTATTCAGACCGAAGCACTCGGCAAGATATTGGGAAGCGATGCCAGCCTCCTGGAAGTAACAAAACCGTATGCCAAAGAGCTACTTGAACGCAGTTACCTGTCAAAAAGTTTCCTGAGAAATATTCGAAAAGACACGCTGGCCATGGGTGGACACATAAAAGTGATGCCAAAGCTTGTTCATGATATTCTCGATCAAACCGCCAAGGGCAAGCAGCGGATCGAACTCCGTCACACCGGTTTTCAGGACACCAACACCCAGCTCGTAAAAAGCATTAACCGCGTGATCATTGGTATCGTCATCTCCGCCTCTCTCATTGCCGGCGCAATGGTGTTGAACGCACCCCAGCACATCTTTTCATTTACGGTCGATCTTTTCGGTATGAAGAAGATTCCCCTTACGGCGATCTTGGGGATGACCGGCTATGTAATTGCCACCTTCCTTGCGGTCTGGCTCATCATCATGATTTTGCGATCCAGAAAACTATAAACCATTCCATCCGATCCTCAGTCGCAAAACATCTTTATCCAAATGAAGTAAAGATCCGGGTCCAGAGGGCCCGGCTTTGAGCTAAGCCCAGAGGGCATGATTTGTACCTTTTAAAAGTCATT
>Ga0210134_1000056_pt1 | contig 13506 bp, 13 predicted proteins | sample RushSE_CattailNL_3_FD_185565 | JGI IMG/M metagenome (GOLD analysis project Ga0210134, IMG submission 185565) | Wetland microbial communities from San Francisco Bay, California, USA, that impact long-term carbon sequestration - RushSE_CattailNLB_D2... | ecosystem: Environmental > Aquatic > Marine... | reverse complement strand
ATGATGTCCGGTTTGATCATACCGTCGTTGGTGGGCCCCTGAGAGCTGTATGATGCCAGGGGGCCCGTTGTCCAGACATTATAATTAATTGCGCCCACACTGAGTGCCCCGGTCGCATCCGCAGGGCTCAAAAGGCTGCTGGAGGCCACTGCGGGCGATAAATTGTGATTAATGCTGTAAACTTCCAGCCTGTGATTTGATATGGCGCTGTATTTTTGAATTTTAAGATAGTAATCTCCGTCTCGGTCTGTCGGTACAGTATAGACGATGTTTTCTGTTGGCGACCGATCCCCTGCCTGAGTATTCAAGCTATGATCAATCTCAACACCGGATTTGTTGTAAAGATAAAGATCATAATCCTGATTTGTTGTGGGCCAGGCATCCCATGTCAGATACACTTCAATGATATCGCCTGCTTTTGCGGAAATGCTGAGGGTTTCACTACTGGAAGAAACATTATGCCATCCGTCAGCGTCCGGGTCTGTAAAAACAGCCTCGTAATGCCGTTGTGCCTCATTCCCGACGGCATTCACCCACAGGATATTGTTGAAATATGCATCATCAGCCGTACAGACGGGATTGCTGTTATAACATTCACCATCATAAAAATTCGTGTTGGGTACCACCAGGGAAAAATTAATAATCCTGATACCATTGTTTACGGCAAAATCTTTGGCGTCAACGAGATCTATCGTATCCGTGACCTTGATTAAATAAAGCGTAGCGCCGGGCGCCATATCGTAAACAATCTCGGCGACCGCCGTGCCATGAGGTTCTGTTTCAACAGAAAAACTGCTGGATGTACAGCTTGCGCCCGTGCAGTCGACTTTTACGACATTCCCCGGAAGTTCACCGGCGGATATGGCCGAAGACAAGCCGGCAAAGCCCACATCAATAACGGCAACTTTTACGCCCGACCCGGTATAGCCTGCATTATGAAATGTATTGGCACCGGTCAGGTTGACACCTTCACTCGTAACAGCCACAGGGATTAGCCTGTCAGGTGTTTTTATAAAGGAAATCCCATTTACCGTATCGGCTATGGTTGTCAGCATATCAATGGGAACTTCTGCTTTGGTCAGGTTGTCAATCCCCTTGATGATTTGGGCGCTTAAGTTAGAAAGCGTAGTTTCATCCACACGTGTACCGGGTTCTGACATCAGGTAAACCATGACCTTGTCCGGATCATGGGAGCCGATATTCATTCCCTGGGCAAGCATTCGGCCGGCATGGGCGTCTTCCTTATATTTTTTTTCCAGGTTCCACAGACGACTCGACATTTTGGGATGACCATTCGTCTGTGCCGGAGCCGAATTCAAATCCTGAGCCGAAGCAACAGAGAAAAAAATAAAATGAAACAGTAATATGAAACAGAGTACGACAACACATCTTCCAAATTCGTTAATATTCACGGGTGTATATTCCTTGTTTTGATGAGTCTGTCCGGGAGTCGTATGAATTGTATAACCGGTTCCTCTGACAGGGGAATTAACCGATCAACGGCCACCAGGCCTCTTACCATGTCTCCGGATCGTTTCTCAACCCTTATGTTATGGTCTTCAAACACTTTTTCTCGCTCCGGATCCGGTGATGAAGGTTCCAAAATAATAAACACCCTGACTCGATGGTTATCCAAAAGAATATTATGCTGTTTTGCATAATATTCAGGATCCGGAGATAGGGCAAGTTCATAAAGCACAGAGGACAGTTTTTGTTGTGTATTATCGCCGGTCTTTTCAGATTCTGACGGGGTCGGATGGTTTTCTGCCTTGTTAAGGGAATGGGCAACAGGGGGGCTGTTACAGGAAATCAGCCATCCCACAAGAGAAATAAAAAAAAATATGAAAATTCGTCTTTTCATTTAATATTGTTTTCTTCGTGTCTTTGCGACTTCGTGGCAATAATAAAATAATTATCAAAAAAACGCACAAATTTTTCACGGTTAAATTGCTATTTCTTCTTCACAGACTTCCTGTGACGTTTTGTCAGAGGCCGCTGCCGAAGGAGTATATATGATGCACCTGGACCGCCATCAAAAGATCGGGCGCTTGAGAACGCAATAATCCACTTTCGCCACGGTCCACGTGTAATCCATTCTATCATCTTTGTTTTCAAAACAGGCCTGTCCGGGGAAGAAAGTCCTCGGCCGTGGACAACGAGGACGGCCCTTTTCCCCGTCATGACGGCAGCTTTAAGAAAATTGTCAAAAGCAGCCCTGGCATCATCCACACCAAGACCATGAAGATCAATGTGTGCCTGGATCGAAAAATCTCCGCGATGCAATCGCTTGGTGATCTCCGGGTGAATATGATATCCCGTGCCTTCGATATATTCCGAAGTATCTGAAACCACAAAGCCTTCCCCGGATTCCACAAGACTATTAAGCTGATGAAGCGTATCAATTTCTGTATCGTTTCCAGCTTCAATGGAAACGCGTGGAAAAACAGTCGGTTCCAAACGGTCTCCTCTATGAATGGGTTTTACATCCGCCATTGCCTCCATAAAAAGATTTTTTTCATTTATCGGGTCAGGTCTGTCGTCTATATGGGTATCTGAATTTAAAACGTTGTTGTTTTTTTCAAGGGGGTTTCCGGTGGATTCAAGGGCATCATCAAGGGGCGGTCCGGAATACCAACTTTTTTGTTCAATCAGTTCTTTTAGTTCTTCAAAGGGTCTGAAGAATCCAGGTGTTTTGGAAGTTTTCATTGTGTTCCTTCCGAAAGCTTTTCAAAACACGCCGATCTTTTTAGATCTAAATAAAAACCATAACGCCATTGATTGAATTTGACATGTTACCGCTCAGAATTCAATGAAAAAATTGTTTTTTTAGATGCGCCTTCCTTGTATCGAAAATAATCGCTTATAATTTTTTTATGATCAAAAACGATGGGATCCGGAAGATCATTTTCTGTAAAAATACCCAACTGTTTTGCATCGTCAGCCGGTTTTGGAGTGCCGATTCCTTTTCCGATAAAAACGGTGGTTATGGTGTGGTGCCGGGGATCTCGCTCAGGGTTTGAATAGGTGTGGAACTGTTCTTTGAGTATAACCTCAAGAGACGTTTCCTCTTTTGCCTCCCTGATCGCGGATGTTTCAAGGGATTCCCCATAATCGACAAAACCACCGGGCAACGCCCATCCATAAGGCGGATTTGCCCTTTCGATAAGCACGATTTTCTGGTTGATTTCTATGATGATATCTACGGTAACAAAAGGATTTCTGAATTTTTGTTTCATGCTGTTGTCCAGATATAAGCCCTACAATTCCGGAAATCCTGATGGAATCAAACAGGCAAAAATAAGGGGGTCCTTGCCCGCATTTCTTATCTGGTGATCCTCGTTACCGGGTATAAACACAACATGGCCGTTGGTAACCGGTACCCATTTTTCATCTGAAAGAACTTCGCCCTTGCCCGAGTGGATGAGGATTTCATGTTCCCATTCATGTGAATGTCTGGGAGAATAGCCCTTCTCAGAAAGTTCAAAAATACGCATGCAAAAATTTTTTGCGCCGTCTAATTTGCCGATAACAACACGGCCGGTAACACCTTTTACATTATCTGCATCGAAACGCTTGGGTTCTGCTTCCAAATAGTGTATGATTTTCACGCTCAGCTCCTTTGATATTGTTCATTTGCAAATTGTGTTACAATATCAGCTGGTAATGTTCGGGTCAATAAAAATGGATAAAGCATCGTCGATGATGGAAATCGGATCCAAAAAATGGCGAAATTTAATTTGTGAAGGCGCAAAAGATCTTGATATTCAAGCCGGCCCGGCGTCAATAGAAAAATTTGCAGTCCATGCGCTTGAACTGATGAAGTGGAACCAAAAAACAAATCTGACTGCCATTACGGATCCCTTGGAGATTGCGGTAAAGCATTTTCTGGATTCCATGATACCGGTGAAAATGATCCCACCCAATACTTCGTTGCTTGATATCGGATCCGGCGGTGGATTTCCCGGAATTCCGTTGAAGATATTAATGCCGTCTTTATCCGTTACGCTGATCGACGCTTCGCGCAAAAAGGTCAATTTTTTAAAACATGTCATCAGGATACTCGAACTTGAAGGTATAGAGGCTTTACATACCAGAGCAGAGGACTTTGCCGAAAGCCCCGGCGTTGCAAATAAATATGACGTCATTATAAGCCGGGCGCTTTCTTCCATGACGGTCTTTGTTGTGACGGCATTTTGTTTTCTTAAAAAAGGGGGTGTCATCCTCGCCATGAAAGGAAACGTATCCGATGAGGATATTCAGTTGTCGTGTGCCTCGATCCAAAAAAAGCTTGGTATATCGGGCGAGGATCCCAATGCATATTCAGTAAGCGTGGATCGATATACGCTTCCGTATCTAAATTCAGATAGAACCATCGTAAGTTTACGTCTCGGAAATTCTACAATTTATTGATAAAAAACAGATTTTTTAATAGAAACTTGTTTATGCCGTCACCATGGAATACTGGAATACTGGAGTATTGGGGATAATCGCGGAAATAAACCATTTTAATTGTAAAAAAACTATTTCCAACCCATTATTCCGGTATTCCATTATTCCATCATTCCAATTGTGAGCGAAGCGAACTAACTTGTGAACACCATACTTATTATAGACAAACCATGATCCTTTTGATATCGACTGAAACTCAGGTGTGCGCTATGAAAAGATTGTACCGAAATGAATGCATAAAAAGGGAGATGAAATATGCCCAGCGAAGACCGGCAGAACAAGATTGATTTTACCGTGGATCAGACTAATCTTTACCGTGAGGATTCCGTCACTGATATAAAAGTGGCTGCCATCCGTCGACTCACGCCCATAAAATCTGATGGATCGGATGACGACGGTCGAGATCCAATTTTTATGGGACAGACCCAGTTGATGTCGCCATCCGGTCCCATACTCCTTCAGTCCTTGCTTGAAGCCCGGACACTGGAAGAAGCGATGGAAAAATTTCCGGCAGCAATGCAAACGGAAATGGAAAAAGCCGTGGCAGAGGCCGAAAAAAATCAAAAAGGGGAGGTTGAATGAAAATTATAGTCGGCGGCAAAGGGGGTCGCGGGAAAAGCACTGTGTCTGCACTCCTTGCCATCGCGCTGAAAGATCGGGGTTTCAGCGTATTGCTCATTGATGCGGATGAATCAAATCATGGACTTCACCGGTTGCTCGGTGTTCCTTATCCGGTTCCATTGCTGGAAAATCTTGGCGGGAAAGCGGGATTTAAAAAAATGACCGCCGCCGCATTCCCCCAGACATTAGATACCGTTCCTTTTAAGGATAGAATACAGATCAATGAAATTCCGGATATCTGTATTTCAGAAGGTGAGGGGATAAAACTGGTGGTTATCGGAAAGATCCACGATTTTGGCGAAGGGTGTGCCTGCCCGATGGGCGCGCTTTCAAAGTTGTTTTTGTCAAAACTCGATTTAAATAAAAATGAGATCGTTATCATCGATGCCGCAGCCGGGGTTGAACATTTTGGACGAAGGATCGATGCGGATTGTGACATGGTCCTTGGCATTGTAGATCCCACCTTTGAATCCTTTACCCTGATAAAAAAGATGGGCGAAATGGCCGCAAAAGCAGGTGTCGATATATTTTTTGCGTTGAACAAGGTTGATGAAAAGATTCGTGGAGCGATGCTTAAACACATAGAACAAAAATTTGTGATTGCGGAAATTCCCTATGATCCCGATCTTTTTATAGACAATTTAGAAGGCAGAACACTCAAAAACAGTTGTTCCGAACTCGAGCAGATCTGTCAGTTGATCGAAAAATATAATAAAAATCAGCGTAAAGAAAATTAAACGCCAATGGCCCATGGATCATTCAAAAAGAACATACGGTAGTGATTACCCGGCGCATCCCCGCGTTGCGGTGGGTGCTGTAATTTTTAAGGATGAAAAGATTTTGATGGTCTTGCGTGGCAAACCGCCTGCTGAAAATACGTGGTCCATTCCCGGCGGGTGTGTTGAACTGGGAGAAACCCTGCAAGAGGCTGCTAAAAGAGAGACAATAGAAGAGACCGGGATTCTGATACTGGCCAGGGAACCGGTTTATACCTTTGATGTAATCGAACGAGACGAAAACGGCCATGTCCGATTCCATTATGTGATTGTAGACCTGGCTGCGGATTATGTCAGCGGCGAGCCCAGACCCGGGGATGATGCTGTTGATGTAAGCTGGATTTCGCCCGAAGATATGAAAAATTATAATGTGAGTGCTGCAACGCGAAAACTGCTGGCACAATGTTACGGGTTCGGTGAGCTGAATTTAAAATAGTACCGGCATAAAACGGCGGGTATTATGTCAAAGAAAATTCGTAAGAATTTAGACTTTTAAAAATGAGTTGCTTCAGGTGTGTTTCAAAGATCTAAACAGTTACGAAAATTCTTCCTTTAGAAACTTAATAAAGGTTTTACACAACGGTGATGGACTCCGATGTTTGTGGGTTATCAGATAAAAATTTCGCTTCAGATTCAATTCTTCAATCGCCAGTGCGCTTAAAGTCCCTGTTTTCAGCTCTTCCTCCACCGCGATGGTGGAAAGAATCGATACCCCAACGTTGTTTTTTATTCCCTGTATAACTGCTTCCGTACTTCCCATCTCCGCAATAATATTTAAATTTTCGGTGGCGTAGCCTTTTTCCCCCAAACTCAGCCTGATCGATTTTAAAGTGCCGGAGCCACGCTCGCGAATAATAAAGGGTTCTTTGAACATCATTGTGGGACGAATATGCTTTTTCTCGGCCCACTTATGATTTGCCGCAACGATGAGCATCATTTCATCTTCGATGAGTTTTTCTTGAAGAATGTTTCTGTTTGATGTTCTGGCGCCGACAATACCGAGTTCCAGAAGTCCGGAAAGTACGTCCCGTACGATCTGATCGGTGTCGCCGATAACAAGGGAAATCGTAACCTCCGGATAAACCTTTGTAAACGCGCCGATTCGCTTCGGTAAAATATACCCACCCGGGATGGTACTGCCACCGATAACCAGGCGTCCCTTGATTATCCCCTGAAACTCGGACATTGCGGCTTCGGTCTCATCGCGTAAGGCGATCAGTTTGCGCGCATAGTGATATAAGAGTTCACCGGCTTTTGTTGGGACGGCATTTTTGCCCAAACGATCAATGAGCTGACATTCAAAATGATTTTCAAGATCTTTGATATGGCTGCTGATGGTGGGTTGGGATAAGTGGACGGCGATCGCGGCCTTTGAGAAACCTTTCAATTCGACGACCTTGCAAAAAATATTGAGTTGCCATAAATCCATTTTATTACCCTTTTTAAAAAAATGGGTGATGTCAATGCTCTGAAAAAAAGTTGAAATTTTAAAGTCTTTGTCCATGGAATAGGCAAATAAATACAATTTAATCAATATAAAAATGTATAATGATGATAAAAAACATTGAACGAATATATTATACCTGCGCTTTGCATCCCTGTTCAGAAGGTTGTTCGTTTTTTGACAGCACGTTTATAATCATTTCAATTTCAACTCATAGCCCGCCATATTTAATTTTTGCACGATGTCTTCAACGTGGTCGGGACCGCGGGTTTCGAGCTCAAGGTCAACACCTGTGACGTAAATGGGCAAATTCCTAGCATTGCGGTCATGATAGATATGGAGAACATTGGCCTTGAGACCTGATATAATTATAAGCAGTTGGGCCAGAGAACCGGGAGTGTCCGTCAGGTGTACCCTGATTCGCATGATTCTTCCGTTTTTTAACAAGCCCTGACTCAGGATTCTGCCCAACAGAGGGCTGTCTACATTTCCGCCGCTGATCAGAAGGACGACTTTTCTTCCCCGCGGAACTTTAACCGAACCGCTTAAAAGTGCTGCAAGGGGAACAGCCCCCGCGCCTTCGGCCAGAATTTTTTTCCGTTCCAGAAGGAGTAGGATTGCTGCCGCAATCTGATCTTCCTCAACCAAAACCACATCATCGACAAACTTTTGGATAATATCGAAATTAAGCGCTCCTACCTGTTTGACATTTATGCCGTCGGCTATAGATTGCTCTGAAAAAACCCTCGTGAGTTTTCCCCTCCGATACGATTCATAGGCTGAGGGACAGGCAGCAGATTGGACGCCGATGACATTGATTTCCGGTTTAAGAGATTTTAGGGTTGACGCGATACCCGAAATAATGCCGCCACCGCCGATAGGCACGAGAATCATGTCGGCATTTTTGAGATCTTCCAGGATTTCAAGACCGATGGTTCCCTGGCCCGTAATGATATCCGGATCATTAAACGGGTGAATAAAGGTTTTTCCTTCCAATGCGATTTCTTTGGCTTTGTTAAGACATTCCCCCAGGCTTTTCCCTTCAATGACCATTTCGCCGCCGTACCCGCGAGTCGCTTCTTGTTTGCTGATGGAGGCCCATTCAGGCATCACGATGGTTGCCGGAATGCCTGCCTGCCTGGCAGCCAGAGCCACCCCCTGTGCATGATTTCCCGCAGACGCCGCTACTACGCCGCCGGGGCCGATTCTGTCTTTATTGCTCAATATGAAGTAAGTCGCGCCTCTAATTTTGAACGATCCTGTTTTTTGAAGATTTTCCAGTTTCAGATAAATTTCCCCGCCAAACATTTGACTAAAAGAAGGGGAATGGATCAGAGGGGTTCGAATGATCTTTCCCTTAAGCATTTTGGCTGCATGCTGAATTTTCTCTATGGAAATCATATTTCAATCCTTTCTTGATGAACACGCACAATGTTGTTTTATAATGACATGAATGCATTCAAGCAGTGCACGATTTCGTTGCGGATCATTCCGCATTATTTGAAGATTTGAAAGAAAGACTCCCACCGCCCTTCACACGCATATACTTTATAGTGTATAATAAGACAGATGCAATACATCATTGATGGAGTTCTCAAAAAAAAGGTTTCGATTGATCCACCTTTTGAATTTTTAATCCGCGGATGAGCTTGTCTCGGGTTTTGAAACGGAACATTGTATTAAAAACAATATTAAAAGGTTGGTGATGAATATTAACCTTTGGATTGAAAAACTGTTCCAGCAGGTCGCGGATCTTTTTTATGAAAAAATACCGCAACCTTTTCCCGACAGGGAGCGACTGAAACAGTGTAAAATTATTTCGCACCGGGGAGAGCATGATAATAAAACGGTGTTTGAGAACACCATTCACGCATTTGATCGGGTCAATGAAGCGGGCGTATGGGGAATAGAGTTTGATATTCGATGGACCAGAGATTTGCATCCGGTTGTCTTTCACGACAGAGATCTTCGGAGAGTTTTTAAATATGATTCGGAAATCAATAAGCTAACACTGGCCGAGTTAAAAACCCATTTTGATTTGATCCCTACGCTTTCCGAAGTCATTCAAAAGTATGGCAGAAAAATGCATTTCATGGTTGAAATTAAGGAAGAAGTATATCCAAATCCGTCATATCAACACGGTGTGTTAAAGGAACTTTTTCAACAGTTGACGCCTCAAGTCGATTTTCATTTCATTTCTCTGAATCCGGAGATGTTCCTGCTGGTCAATTTTGTACCTTCATCAACGTTTGTTCCAAGCGCCAGGCTCAATGTTAAACCGTTGAGTGATCTGGCCCGGATAAAAAAGTACGGGGGAATCGCCGGGCATTATTTTTTTATAACCAATACCGTGTTGAAAAAACATCGTTTACAGAATCAATGTGTTGGAACAGGATACATTCGTTCTAAAAACTGTTTATTCCGTGAGCTTAACAGGGGCGTAGAATGGCTTTTCTCGAACAATGCGGTAGAACTACAGGGCATATGCCGTTCGCTGTTGAAATCCAACCCATAACAATCTGTTCAAGATTCCAGGTAAGCCGCTTCCATTCTGCCTTTTTCTTCATCGACAAAAAACAAGAGGATCCCCCCGATGACAAAGAGAAGTATGATCGACGCAATTCCCCAGCGGGCAGCCAAACGAGTGACATAAGTCATCTGTTCCGGTGTTGGATAAGGGGGCATTAAAATCCGCTTTGCAAACAGTCCGCAAAAGCCGATCAACAGCGGTCCCAGAATTGCAGCGAACTTGCCCAGCATGTTATAGAAACCATAGAATTCGGCAGTTCGGTTTTTTGGAATCAATCGCGAATAATAAGATCGGCTCAGTGCTTGAATTCCGCCCTGTACAAGGCCGATGGTAATGGCCAAAACATAAAACTCATGCTTATGGGTCATCATTGCCCCCCATAAGGTAACGACGATATAGATGACGATGGCAATATAAATCGATTTTCGTGCGCTCCACATTTGTCCGAGTTTTCCGAATATCAGCGCACTCGGAAATCCGACAAATTGTGTGATTAAAAGCGCCATGATTAAATCGTTTGAATCAAACCCAATGGACATTCCGTAATCGACGGCCATCCGTATAATGGTGTCTACGCCGTCGATGTAAAACCAATAGGCGGCTAAAAAGAGGAACACCGTTTTCAACTGCCTGATTTTTTTGAATGTTTCAGTGAACTGTCTAAAGCCTGCTGTAATGAAATTATTGCCGTTGGGTGGGACCGCAGTTGATTTAATTTCAGGCACCCACAACACCGTAAAAATGGTAAAGAATCCCCACCATAAGGCCACCGAAAGAAAAGCATATCTGACGGCCGTTTCCGCATCGAAAAATCCGAATTTTTCGGGCATTAACGTCATCAAAACGTTTACCAAAAACAGAAGTCCGCCGCCAAGATATCCCATCGAATATCCCAAACCGGATACATAGTCTATTTCACTTTCACTTGCCACTCCCGGGAGAAGCGAATCGTAAAATATATTGGCGCCGGAAAAGCCGATAATCCCCATGACATAGATGAAAATAGCCCAACCCCAATCTCCTTTTTGAATTAAAAATAAAGATGCGGTCATTAAGACGCCGAGATAGGCAAAAAAGATGAGAAATTTTTTTCTCACGGAGCCGCTGTCAGCTATTGCACCCAATACCGGAGCCAGCAAGGCGACAAATATTCCGGCGATGGCATTGCCGAATCCGAGTCGGGCGGTACTCATATTGACATCGGCACCGGAACTCCAAAACTGTTTAAAGAAGATCGGGAAAAACCCTGCCATAACCGTGGTGGCAAAGGCAGAATTCGCCCAATCATACATCGCCCATCCCCAGACCGCTTTTTTGTCTTTGTTCATTCGAAAAATCTGCCAAAAATGATATCTTTAAATATTGAAATAAAAAAGGGAACAGGTCTTATGATCTGGAATCTATGCCCCATTATAAAGCCTTGTTCCCAATAAATTTAATTAACTTTTTTTAGTTTTTCCAAAAGGCTCTTGGCGTTTTTGATGTTCTTTTTTGCTTTGTCATGCGATGGATTCAGCTCCAGTGTTTTTTCCCATTCCTTTATGGCATTTTGCAGTTCTTCATTCAGAAAATATTTGACGCCACGAAGGTAATGAGATTCAGCTTGACTCGTTATCGCTTTTTGAACGGCAGATCGAATTTTATCAGCACAGTCATTGGCCGGATCTGTTTCGTCAAGTATTTTTAACGCCTCAGCATATTTCTTTCGGATTAACAAACTCCTTCCATGTTGGCAATGGGCGGTATTGATAAGGTCTTTAGTTGCTCTATTTGATGGATCATGACTCAAAATTTTTTCTGCCAGTTGTATTGACGCTTCATATTTATTTTCTTTAAGAAGAAGTTCGGCTTTTAAAAACTCCTTGTGAATGGCATCTTGAAGGACTTTATCAATGTTTTTATATCCAGGCGTGATCTTGTTGAACATGTTTAATGCTTCAAAATGCTTCTCCTGGTGGCTTAATCTTGTGCCAGCTTGATAGAAAGCCTCATTTCTTAAATCAATGGCAACTTTGTTTGAACGATCATTTTTCAGAATCTTATCCGTTAGATCGACAACCTCTTGGTATCGCTTTTTTTCTAAAAAGTCCTTTGCCGCAATTATTTTTTGACGAATATCGATGGCGGTTTGATTAAAATCCGGTTCCAGTACGGGAAGCTTAAGCGGTTGCCCTGGTACTGGTTCGGCGTCCGTTCCAAGGTCATTAAAGTATGTGATTAGAAAATCCAATCCGGGATCTTTATAAAATTTCTCAGAGATGCTTTTTAAAGAGTCGTCCTTTTTTGGGCTGTAAAGAATATATTCTTTGGGAATTAAATTGTTTTTCAGATAATCAATAGCTGAATCATGGTCGGGCTTGTATCGTAATGCGGTCAGAAACTGTATTCGGGCCTCTTCGAATCTGTTCTGATTGTAAAATTTCCTCCCTTTTTCAAAAGAGTCACCGGATTTAATATCAATTTTCGATTTCAAATCGGACATTTTTTCGGATATTTCCGGGTTGTCAGGGCTTAATGCACCGGCAATTTTCATATAAAAAAGGGCGAGTTGTAATTCATCTATCCTTTCAAACATCTTTGACTTACTCAAATAATAAGAAGGCTGAAAAATCGATTCGTCTCCAAGTGTTTTTTCTGAAATCTTTTTCGAAAATTTATCACCGGAATCTCCGAATGAATCAACAGGATCGGTGAATCCTTGAAAAAAAGACAATATAATAAACGGCAAAAAAATGGTTATCAATTTTTTCATTTCAATTCGTTCTTCTGAAAGACGGACAGTTCCCTTTTAAACTGTTCAATGTCATAATTGCCGTAAATTACAGACCGGTTGATTCTATATTTATCAACAAAAAATGAAGTCGGCTTCCGGCCTATGGTAAATGCGGCACGGTAACCATGCTTTTTTAAAATGGCAATGATCAAATTATTGGTTTCTCCGTAAGGGTATGCCAAATATTTACAATCCTTATTCAAAGTCCTTTCTATGAGCTTTTTGGGATAACTTATCTCCGTTTCAACAGAAGTAAAATATTCTTTAAACGATTCATTCTTCTTGAGGGCAGCAAGATTCCGGTGTGTCTTTGTTTGGCATTGGATGTCAAACCCTTGTTTTGAAAGTCTTTTGATTTGGTCCCAGGTTAAGGCCTTCCCGCCGCCGATAAAATCCGTGTAAATAAAAAACGTTGCAGTAAAACCATATTTTATCAATATGGGAAGTGCGATATCGTAGATAGAGCCCCATGCGTCGTCAAATGTAATGACAATCGATTTTTCGGGGAGTTGTTCCTTGTAATCGATAAAATCTAATAATTGATCCAGCGAAATGACATGATAGCCGTTTACTTTCAGGTAGTTCATTTGGATTCCAAAGTCGTCTTTTGACACTGACATTTTATCCGACTTGTTTTCTGAGAAATTGTAATAAACCAATATCGGGACCGTTTGGTAACCATCGGCTTTTAGTCCGCCTTTATTTAAAGGTGATAACGGAATAATCAGTTCCTGACCTGGAGTTAGCGTTGTGATACCGTTAAAATCGGCAATCAGCCAACCCTTGTCCGGATCTTTCAGGTAGGTGGAGGCAAGGGAAGAAAATGTGTCTCCACGTATTGTCTTTAAGAGAACAAAATCTTCAAAAACTCGAGTTTGAGGATGTTTTCCGAAAATCGGTCCGCTTGTTGAGC
>Ga0210134_1000054_pt1 | contig 13647 bp, 10 predicted proteins | sample RushSE_CattailNL_3_FD_185565 | JGI IMG/M metagenome (GOLD analysis project Ga0210134, IMG submission 185565) | Wetland microbial communities from San Francisco Bay, California, USA, that impact long-term carbon sequestration - RushSE_CattailNLB_D2... | ecosystem: Environmental > Aquatic > Marine... | reverse complement strand
AAAACCGAACACATTATTTCAAACTGATTCTTTATCCCGCGGCCTTCCCGTCTGTCATGACGGGACGCTCTAACCAAACTGAGCTACACCCCCAAATTATTGGTAGGCGGAACAGGGCTCGAACCTGTGACCCTCGGCTTGTAAGGCCGATGCTCTCCCAACTGAGCTATCCGCCCGAACTATTTATTCCCATAAAAAGCTTAACTGCTAACAATTAAAAAATACGAAGTCAAGCCTAAACTGACGAACTGTTCAATAGACCTTTATTTTTGTCACTGCATATTTTGGAGGGAACGGATTTTGACCAGAATTAAAAATAATACCCTGGCACAAAGGCTTAAATTAAAGCCGACCGCTGATCTTCGTCCACCTCGTCGTCCATAACTTCAAATGGTATATCATGCTTCTTAAAAAGCGTATCTCCTGGTTCCAGAATTAAAGCGTGCGGCAGAACTTCATCCATATGTTCAACCAAAACAATCTCAACCGCCTTGAGAACCGTGGCAGGAATATCTTTTAAATTGTTTTTATTTTCTTTGGGGACAATAACCTTTTTGGTACCGCCTCTGTGAGCGGCCAGAATTTTCTCTTTTATTCCGCCAATTGCCAGAACGCGCCCCCGCAATGTAATTTCACCGGTCATGGCAATATCCCGTCGAACAGGACGCTTTGTCAGAGCTGATACCAAAGATGTGCACATCGCAATCCCTGCAGAAGGTCCGTCCTTTGGAATAGCGCCTTCAGGCAAATGAATATGAATATCTTTTTTCTTGTAAAAATCGGGTTGTATTGAAAGGCTCGCTGCACGTGAACGAACATAACTGACCGCCGCCTGCGCAGACTCTTGCATGACATCTCCCAGTTTACCGGTCATGGTCAGTTTTCCCTTTCCGGGCATAATCAGCGTTTCAATACAAAGCAATTCACCACCCACTTGCGTCCACGCTAGACCGGTGACAGTGCCAACCTGGTCCTGTTCTTCTATCTGAACTTCTTTGAACCGGGGAGGTCCAAGATATTTTTCAACCGATTTTGCCGTAACCTTAAACGTTTGGGAATCTTTATTTTTTAACACTTCCCGTGCAATTTTCCGGCAGATTGAAGATATCTCACGTTCGAGATTTCTCACCCCCGATTCTCGGGTATATCGCCGAATAATCGAAAGCACGCCGTTCTTGGAAAACTGCACATTTTTATCTTCCAGCCCGTTTATTTTAATCTGCTTGGATATCAAAAAATCTTTGGCAATATGATATTTTTCATATTCTGCATACCCGGGAAGTCGTATGATTTCCATCCTATCCTGTAACGGGAGAGGTATCTCAGGCAACGTATTGGCCGTGGTAATAAAGAGGATGTCTGAAAGATCGTAATCGACATCCAGATAATGATCATTAAAGGCGTAATTTTGCTCCGGATCGAGTACTTCTAAAAGGGCGGCTGAGGGATCCCCCCGGAAATCCATACTCATTTTATCGACTTCGTCAAGACAAAATACCGGATTGTTTACACCAACCTTTTTTAATGATTGGATGATTTTGCCGGGCATGGCACCAATGTATGTCCTCCGGTGGCCTCGAATTTCAGCCTCGTCCCTAACACCTCCCAGAGAAAGACGTACAAATTTTCTTCCTGTCGCCCGTGCGACAGATTTGGCTAAAGAGGTTTTTCCAACCCCGGGCGGCCCCACAAAACAGAGAATCGGTCCCCGGATCTTTTTGACAAGGCATTGGACAGCCAGATATTCCAGTATGCGCTGCTTTGGTTTTTCCAGACCATAATGATCTTCTTCCAGTATTTTATCGGCTTCTTCAAGATCCCTATGCACTTTGCTCCGTTCAAACCACGGGAGGCTGATTAACCAGTCGATATAACCTCGAACCACCGTAGCTTCTGCAGACATGGGCGTCATCATCTTCAGTTTTCTAAATTCATGCCTAACCTTTCCCGCAGCCTCTTTGGACATCTTTTTCCGCTTGATTCGCTTTTCAAGATCTTTAAGTTCGTCACTGTGATCATCCTCGGTACCGATTTCTTTTTTGATGGCCCGCATCTGTTCATTCAGATAATAATTCTTCTGGGTCTTTTCCATCTGTTCCTTGACACGACTTTTTATCCGCTCATCCATTTTGAAAATATCAATCTCCATCTTAATCAAACTCAGAAGGAGCGAAAGTCGTTTTTCAAGAGAGACCGTTTCCAGCAGACGCTGCTTGTCTTGAATTTTGAACGAAAAATGAGCCGCCATGGTATCAACCAGCTTTGAAGGATCCGAAATACTGGAAACACTTTTTACAAGATCTTTTGATATGCTCTTGTTTATTTTGGCATATTCTTCAAAACTTTTATTGATAGCCCTGACCAAAGCTTCACCTTCTGCAGGTGATACTTCCGTTTCTCCAATCAGTTCCAGCTCAACCTGAAAAAAGTCCTGTTTCTTTATGAAGCGGACAATAGAAGCTCTGCTCTTCCCTTCAATCAAGGCTTTTACCGTTCCATCGGGTAGCTTAAGAAGTTGAAGCACGCTTGCAATGGTTCCAATTTGGCTGATGTCTTTTTCACCAGGATTGTCGATTCCCGCTTTCATCTGGGTTGAAAGAAAAACCCTCTTATCCTGGTTCATCGCTTCGGTTAGAGCGTTCACTGATTTCGAACGCCCCACAAAAAGGGGAGCAACCATGTGGGGAAAAACGACAATATCTCTCAGGGGCAGAAGCGGTAGTACCAGATTCGGTGTCACAGAATCATCATCTTTGAAAAATTTTTGTAAACTAATCATAATTAATAACTATACTCCAATCATCCGTCCTGTGCTTTTTTTTGAGGTTGCTCAAATAAGAGAATCGGATCTTCCTGATTGAGCACCGTATCTTCTCCGATGACACACTCCTTGACATTTTCCATGGAAGGTATTTTATACATGACATCGATCATACATTTTTCCATAATGGCACGAAGCCCCCTGGCGCCGGATTTGCGTTTCATGGCCTCTTGGGCAACGGCCTCAAAAGCCTTATCCGTTAATCTCAGATTTACCCCTTCCATCTCCATGAGTTTTTTATACTGCTTTATTAAGGCGTTTTTCGGTTCTTTCAGTATTCTAATCAACGTTGCCGCATTTAATTCGCCAAGGGTAGCAATAACAGGAAGACGGCCCAAAAATTCAGGAATCATACCGTATTTGATCAGGTCCTGGGGCTGCACCATATTTAGGATCTCACCGATATTTTTTTCTTCCTGCTTTATGATTTTAGCCCCAAAGCCCATAACCTTCGAACCAAGGCGCCGTTGGATAATCTCCTCAAGACCGGTAAAAGTTCCGCCACAAATAAAAAGTATGTTGGAAGTGTCGATTTTGACAAAATCCTGCTGGGGGTGCTTTCGTCCCCCTTTTGGCGGAACACTGGCGGTGGTTCCCTCAATTATTTTCAACAATGCCTGCTGAACGCCCTCACCTGAAACATCACGGGTAATGGAGGGGTTGTCGGACTTGCGGGCAATCTTGTCAATTTCGTCAATGTATACTATACCACGCCTTGTTTTTTCCACATCATAATCCGCATTCTGAAGCAAGGAAAGGATGATATTTTCAACATCCTCACCAACATAACCGGCTTCTGTCAGACTTGTAGCATCGGCAATCGTAAAGGGTACATTCAGAAATCTGGCAAGGGTTTGTGCCAGCAATGTTTTTCCACATCCGGTCGGTCCGATAAGGAGAATGTTGCTCTTTTGGATTTCCACATCTCCAGCTTTGACCGAAGAGTCCAGGCGTTTGTAATGATTATAAACTGCAACAGCGAGGATTTTTTTTGCTGAATCCTGTTCAATGACGTAATCATCAAGCATTTCCTTGATTTCTTTTGGAACGAAAAGCCGCTCCAAATCTCTTTCGTCTTTTCCTTTTTCCTCTTCAATGATTTCACTGCACAGTTGAATACATTCATCACAAATATAGACGGCAGGACCGGCAATCAGTTTTTGAACCTCCTTCTGATTCTTCCCGCAAAATGAACAGAAAAGGTTGTCGTTTGTATCTCCTTTTTTCGCCATATTATTTCTCCGTCTTTTCTATTTTATTCAAATCATCTCTATTTTCAATGACATGGTCAATAAGGCCGTATTCTTTGGCCTCCGCACCGGTCATAAAATAATCGCGATCCGTATCGGTTTGTATTTTATCTAAATCTTTTCCTGTATGATGTACGAATATTGAATTCAAGGTCTCCCTCATGCGCAGTATCTCTCTGGCCTGAATTTCGATATCTGATGCCTGCCCCTGAAATCCCCCCATGGGCTGATGGATCAGAATCCTTGAATTGGGAAGCGAATATCGTTTCCCTTTGGTTCCGGCGGTCAATAAAACCGCACCCATGCTGGCAGCCTGACCGATACATACGGTTGCAATTTCCGGTTTAATATACTGCATCGTATCATATACCGCCAATCCTGCCGTAACAATCCCGCCGGGTGAATTGATGTAAAAATTAATATCCTTGTCGGGATCTTCGGACTCAAGGAACAAAAGCTGAGCGATGATAAGATTGGCAACCTCATCATTCATGGCTGTCCCAAGGAAAATTATCCTGTCCTTGAGGAGCCTCGAATAAATGTCGTAGGCTCGCTCACCTCTGCTACTTTGTTCTATTACTATAGGTATTAACGGCACAAATCATCTCCTTATAAAGTGTTTTTTTGAATTTTAGATGGTTAAAAAAATTCTCTCATCAATCCATATTCCATGTAAAGCGCATTTAACACGCTCATCAATTATCCTTGTCCTTTTCCAGCTTGGGTTCAACCTCCTCAATGTTGCTATTTTTAATAATAAGCTTCATGGCCTGTTTTTCAAGTAAAGTATGTTTAAAAAAATCGAGATTATCCTGGTGCTGAGTATAATAATTCTTTATGGCGTCGACCGGTTGATTCACGGCCTGAGCCATTTCCATGAAACCCGCATCCAAATCTTGCTCCGAAAGCTCCAAATTCTCCTGTTCTATGATCTTTCCTAAAATCAGATGGCGTCTTACTTTTTTCTCCGCTGTTTCACGATGTTTCTCGGAAAGTGTCTCCTTCGTCATCCCCTGATCTTCCATGGACCTGTTATAATAATTTAATGTTCTTTCTATCTCATCGACAATATTATTCAGCTCATATTCCACCATTGATTCGGGCAACTCAAATTCCGTTTTTTCTATCAGGGCCTTATAGGCCTGCTCACTCAGCTCTTGATCCACACGCTTGTTGTATCCCTCATTCAAATTGTCTTTTATGGCATTTTTTAAGTCATCCAGGGTTTCATATTGGCCCAGTTTTTTGGCAAACTCATCATCGATTTCAGGAAGAATTTCCTCTCTGATTTCCTTGAGTTTTACATGAAACGAGATTTCCCGGTTTGCCAGTTTAGCATTGAAGTGGTTTTCGGGAAAATTCACGGTTATGTCTCTCTCTTCACCCGGCTTCATGCCGATCAATCCTTCATCCAAGGTTTTTGAAAGGGCACCTTTACCGATTTTCATCGTAAAGTTTTCGGTTTTCTGGGTTTCTGGAAAGGGTTCGCCGTCAACAAAACCTTCGTAATCGATTAGAACATAATCGCTGTCTTGTACTGCCCGATCTTCAGTTACGGGTTTTTGTTGGGACAGGTTCTTCTGGAGCAGTTTGAGCTGGGCCTCCATTTCTTCATCCGTAACTTTATATAATGCTTTTTTCAGTGTTAGTCCTTTAAAATCAATGTCATCAATTTTAGGTTTTATCTCCACTGTGGCGTCATATTTATACGGACCCTTTTCCTCAAGTTGAGGCGGTTCAATTTTTGGATTTCCGATGATATTTAATTCGGTCTTCTTGAGGGCTTCCACAAAGGAATCCTGAAGCAGTTTTGAGGAAACATCTCCATGGACATCCTTTTTGAACAATCTTTCCAAAACCGAACGGGGCGCTTTCCCAGGACGAAAACCCTTTATTTTGGCGGTTTTTTTAAGATTTTTATAGGCATTGTCCAGCTCACGAATAACGGTGTTTTCCGGCACCTCAATATGCAGGATCTTTTTAACACTGCTCACATCTTCTACTGTAACTTGCATAAAATTCCTTTCTAATAAATTTATGTTCAAAGATTGATAATATCTTAGGCATCTTACATGGGTTTAAGCTGGTGCGAGAGGGGAGATTTGAACTCCCATTCTGTCGCCAGAGCTGGATCCTAAGTCCAGTGCGTCTACCAATTCCGCCACTCTCGCATTTAAAAATGTTAAATTGAAATTTCCGACCAAACTTGTCGGGGGGTTCTATTTTAGATTCGATCGGTAAAAGCACCGAATGAATTCATTGCCAAACGGCGTTCTTTCATTTGATTTAAACCCGAATATAGGTTAACATTTTTCACAGGAGTTATTATAGGAAAATCATGGCAATGGTGATGTTTCTAAATACCGTGAAAGCCGTCTTGACATCCTATTAAAATATATTAGATTTTAAAAAAAATCAAACAATAAAAATAATGTCAAATCAGGCATCTGTCAAGTCAAATAGGACACATTGATGTTATGATGAAAGGTTATCGGCCGGTTCTTTTTAAGCTCCATATCATCATAATTTTATTACCCTTTATGATGCTCGCACATTCCTCAGTTACAGATGCGGCGTCCAACAGGGTGCATTTTCAGGTTCAGAAAAAAACGATCGTTATAGATCCCGGACACGGTGGCTATGATATCGGCGCCCGGGGACCTGACGGTACGTTTGAAAAAACTGTTACCATGGAATTCGCCCGAGCATTGGCATCAGAACTCGGAAACACGTATAAGGTAATTCTGACACGAACAGATGACTATTGGATCGACATCCTCACACGCACGTCCAAGGCCAATCATCTGAGCGCAGACATGTTCATCAGCATTCATACCGGAGGAAGCTTTCTCCATCAGGCGGGCGGTATCTCCCTGTATTACTATAAAGAACCATCAAACACCGTCCTGATGCCCGACGAAGATTCAAGCCAGGAATTGAAAGACCTAAACTCACAGGCATTATGGTCCGATATTCAAAACAGACATCAACAAACCAGTAAATTTCTGGCCGAGATCCTTTTGAATCGTATTAACGAACCGGCTCAATTTAAAACCGAAATTCAAGGGGTACCGCTGATGGTTTTGGAAGGGGCGGACATGCCTGCTGTCCTTATTGAAGTCGGATATATCACCAACCCTGCCGAAGAAAAATCGTTGAAAGATATCAATTTTTTGTCTGATATCGCCAAAAAAATCAAACGCGGCATCGATGATTTTTTTGAAAAAATTCCATAACCGTTTATCCCGAATTTCGTTTCACTGAACGAAGATCGGACGTTTTGTCTCATCAAAATCTGCTTGCACCAAAAAAAAAACAGTGTTAGAAACGTTCATCGTCGGGGCGTGGCGCAGCCTGGAAGCGCGCCTGCTTTGGGAGCAGGAAGCCGGAGGTTCAAATCCTCTCGCCCCGACCAGCCTTTGCTTCAAATTTATATCGGTTTAACCAAAATCTCGAATCCCGCCTGAAGTCCCATAACCAGGGGCAAAACCCACACACTTCAAAATTCAAATTTAAATATTTTGTGAAAATGCAAACTTTAACTTGATATTTTCACAAAATATGGGATAAGCTTTCGGCATGATTAAAAGAGATATGACAGCAGAGTTGTTGGAAGCAGCGAAGGAATATCCTGTGGTGACCATATTCGGACCTCGACAGTCCGGTAAAACCACTCTTGTTCAGATGACATTCCCTGAAAAAATGTATTATTCCTTGGAAGATCCCGATGTGCGCATGGCTGCGGAAACAGACCCGAGAGGATTTCTGGCGGGACTTCCGGAGGGGGGTGTTTTGGACGAGATCCAGCGACTTCCGGGGCTGCTCTCCTATATTCAAGGAATAGTGGATCGAGAGAAAAAGGCCGGTATGTTCATCCTGACAGGCAGCCATCAGCCCGGACTCCATCAGTCTGTTAGTCAAAGTCTGGCCGGAAGGACGGCCGTGCTGACTCTACTGCCCTTTTCACTGTCCGAGCTTCGAAATTACCGGAAGAACTGGGAGCCGTTGGATCTGATTGTAAAAGGTGCGTATCCGCGTATTCACGATAAAGATTTAAAGCCCTTCCGTTTTTTCAACGGTTATATGCAGACATACATTGAAAGGGATGTTCGCGCCTTAATCAACTTGAAAGACTTAAGATCATTCCAGCAATTTTTTACACTGCTGGCCGGTCGTATCGGGCAGGTTGTTAACTATACGTCACTTAGCAATGACGTCGGCGTTTCTTCCACAACCATAAAAAATTGGATCAGTGTATTGAAAGCTTCTTTTGTTATTTTCGAACTGCCTCCCTTTTTTGAAAATATCAGAAAACGTGTTGTCAAATCACCGAAAATCTACTTCAACGATGTCGGCCTGGCCGCTTATCTGTTAGGCATAGAGAGGGCGGATCAAGTGTCTCGTGATCCGCTGCGCGGCGGGCTCTATGAAAATCTGCTTATTCTCGAGGTTCTCAAATCCTGTCTTAATCATGGTAAGCGCCCGGAATTATTTTTTTACAGAGATACCCACGGAAACGAGGTTGATCTCATTATCAAAGCGGCAAGAAATCTGATTCCGTTTGAAATCAAATCCGCTGCAACCTTCACACCGGAATTTCTCAAAGGCATCGAGCACTTCAGGAAAATAGCCAGTGACCGCTGTTCAAAAGGATACGTCTTATATAATGGCCATGAGCAATATACGCTCAAAGGAACGCGAATCTTCAATCCTTTTGTGCACGAAGGATTGGAAGCGTGTCTGATTTGAGAGCAAAAGATCTGAGTATTTATGCGCCTTTGGCGCACCTGTTAGCCTTTGGCGTTTTAAAATAATCCAGAGGCGGGTAAATCATCCTGAGGCTGACAAGTCTCGCCCCGACCAGAGTTCTTAAAATAAAAATAGGGAGTTCTTACCCTTTTTCATTTTTGGGGTTAAGAATTGGTTAATGAGTGGGGTGGGTTGACCAGAAAGTTGACAAGTATTTAGGGTAGTTAACTGAAAAATTTCTTGTTGCCAATTAATGTTGATCTAATTTTTTTTGAGCATTACAAATTTCTAATTGCTGGACAAGACGGCCTTTTTTAACCACCATATGCAATTCTTTTTCATAAACTGTCTCAAATCCCATATGGATATAGCAAAGAATTTTTCCTTGAGGAATTATTAAAACGTCAGAAAACCATTCTAAGAATATCGGCTCCTTACTGACTTTTTTATAGCGCCCGATTACATCTTTTAGGTAGAATTTACAATCCGTTATCTCCCATGTTCCTATGTAGCCACGCCAGCAGGCAGTTGATTGCGTATTCCGGTGATGGCAAACAGTGATTCCGAAGGAAGCCGAACAGCTATTCCGGACGATGTCGAACAGTTGTCCGGGTGATGTCGAACAATTGTCGGAGCGAAGCGACGCTGTTTAGAAAAGCATCTCAAAAATTCTGTGGATTCATCAAAAAAAGAAGTCTCCATTATTCAATTCTCACCTCCTAATTAAAAATTGAACAACCTTATAATAAGGCAACTCGGCTTCTCTCTAATAACTGTGGCCTACCATCCCAGTCTTCCATCAGGTTTAGCTTTTATTGATGCTATCATTGGTTGAAAAGGTCTTGTACGAAGTGCGGTCTTGAAAGATGTGAGGTTCAGGATCAATGCCGGTTCAGGTCCATACCGCTGGCAATCAGGTCCAATCATGCGAGATCAGATTGAGAGTCAACTTTGACTTTTATCAAAGTTAACCAAACTTACTAAAATAATCAATAGTATATGATGCTTTTCGGTAGCTGGGGCTATGCATTATTTAACTGTGATTGCCAGCGATACAAAGCAGTCCATACCTGATAATAGGCATCTTGACGCAAGTCATCACCGGCTGGAACAATATTGTCCTTGACGTTTGCATAATCAATATCATGGGCGCAGTTTGACAAGTAATCCGCCCAATCTTTTTTTGTAATTTTCATGCGGTATTGGTAATCTGCATGTTTGATTCCCAAAATCTCAGATTCATCAGAATAGCCATGTAACTTCTTTGCCAACCGAATAAGATCATCTTTGCACCGTGATCGGATCATCAATTCGTCACGTTTGCAATACCTGTCAAACACTGCCGAGAAAAAACCGTCTTTATTGAAAATCCACATGATGTTCTCCCTTTTTGGAACTGTACGTTGTTGGGCTACTTGATATAAACATGATTCCAAAACGTACAATTCATGCCCCAGATAATCAAGGGTCAAGCGCTGGGTGCTGTGATTAAAACACACCATCAATCTGGGCAAGTCAACACCAAATTTAGCTCTCTGATGATAGCACCATGTCTTAAGGTGTATAAGGCAATAAGGATGTTTGAAGTAATCTGTTCGGCTGAGCAAGTTTTATTTCACTATGTTGAACTTTAAAAGATATTTCGGTATAAGCTTATCTTTCCTGCCTTTATTTTTGATTTTAACAAATAAGTTTAGTTGTTCCGGTTGAATCAACAGCGGTCATAGAAACCAAGGGAAATAAATAGAAAGGGAAAAACATATCAAAAGCGATGAAACAAAAAATTAAGTCTTTAATATTGTTCGTAATGGCCGTTACGATGCTGTTAACTCTGTTTCTCCTATGTGGTTGCGGCGGTGGCGGAGACAGCAATGCAACCCTGTACACTTCGGGAGGCGATATTCACACACCCGTAGAGGTCAGACTTGTACATGGCTCCCTTTTGGTTGTAAGCGCTGTAGTAAACGGCTCAATAAACCTTAACATGCTGGTCGATACAGGTTCTTCGAGAACCCACGTTCCCGCTGAAATATTCGGCAACCCTGATGGAGAAATTTATATCTCAATGCTCTGCTTTGAAAACGACATATGTTTTAATAACTTCATTGCCTGGTCTTCTGATTCAGCGTTTACCCAGTCCAAGGATGGCTATTTCAACGGAATAATCGGAATTGACCTTTTAAAATATTTTGATTTCACTTTTGATTATAAGAACAATTTGATTTATTTTTACGATACCCTTGAAAACGGCCCGTCCGACCTGGTGACGATACCCATCCATTACGAAACTGGCAGACCCTTTACGAATATTTCGATAGAAGGGATGTCACAGGGCGACAACCTTCTCGACACGGGGGCAGCATATACGAGAATAACCTTCCTGATGCTGGATTCTCTGAGTCAGAATCCGGAACTGATTTTTGAGTCTGTTGTTTTCAATGTTGACGGCTCTGAGTTCGTTCAATACGTGCCTTTAAACGACTACTGCGCAGGTATGGCATGCCCGGATGAGATAATCGTTCAGACCGGAAGCTGGCCCGCTGTTGGAGGCACTTTCTTCAGGGAGTATTTGACAATCTTTAAATTTTCCGAAAATGTAGTTAAACTTGAACCCTATTTCGACAGAACCCACATCAAAGAAAGCGGCATACAAAGAACTGGCCTTCAAATTAACATATACGATGCAAGCGATATTATTTATGTGAATGAGGACAGCTTTGCGTGGGTGGGGGGACTCAGAGAGGGTTATGAAATAATTTCAGTCAATGGAATCCCTATTGACTCGCTGGGCTATTTCGGTATTTATGAACTTCTGGCAGACACTTCCATCAACGAATATCAATTCCTTGTTGTAACAAATGATGGTGATACAGAGGTGGTTACATTATCTATCCCATCATAGCTTATTAATCACAAAGTTTTATTGGAGTTTTTTTAAATGAGCCTTTCTTGCCCTGTCTCGGATAAACAATTGAATGAAAAATCAATAAGAATCGGTGCCGGCCTCGTCCTTTTTTTGGCCGTTTCTGCAATAATTTTGCATAACATTTGGATATTTTTCATACTTGCAGTTGACTTTTTTATTCGTGGATTTATCCCGCATTCCATAAGCCCCGTCTCATTCCTATCGAAATTTATTGGAATGATTTTTAATTTTAATCCCACCTGGGTGAACGCAGGCCCCAAAATATTTGCTGCCAAAATCGGCTTTCTTTTTTGTTTAACCGTATCAATTCTTTACTTTAAAAATTTATATTTACCTGGTGATATTGTGGCGTCTGTTTTATGTCTATGCGCCGGGCTTGAGAGTTTTTTTGGTGTTTGTCTGGGATGCCATTTTTACACGATAGTGCTAAATTTAAGAAACACCCCCAATTAAGTTCACATATTCCTAAATACAGTATCGTGTCGGAATGGATAACTTATCATCACTGCCAAAACGCAAAGGTGGTAGAGGATTTGTTTTTTTTCTGCTGAGTTCCGCTGATGAATTCGTTTAAAACTCAGAATCAATGGCGAGTGTTTTTAACGTTGTGCGCTGTTTTGATCGTTCAATTTGGGGTTGGCTTTGTAACAATCAGGGCATTTGGCACAACATTTGTCAGTTGAAGACTTCAATAACGCCCCGCCATTTAATCCATATCCGCTTGACGTGGGTACAATGTCAATGATGACATCACACCCGCAGTCAATACATTTACCCTTAAATGTAACTGAGGATTCAAACATTTTGTTTAAGATTTCTAACATTAAGGATAAACCCCTGCGACGAACGTAATCTTCTCAAACGGATAATATTTTTTTCAAACCGTGTAACCACGCCTGGGGCGGACAAGCCTCGCTGTTAAATAATTACTTAATAAAAAATAGGGTGATTTATCTTGTAGGTCAAGAAAAAAATTGTTCCAAATGTGGTAGCAAAAATTTGCTGTTATTATTGGTGGCTTTGAGAAGTTAATTTCTGAAACTAAACCTTTTTGTCCCCGGCTTTCTGAAACTTCATTGTATGGATTGTCGTTAATAATATCCCCGAAAATATTAATGTGGTACCTGTAATATGATATCCTCTTAACTCCTCATTTAAAAATATAATGGCCAAAACAATACTAAACACAGGCATAAGGTGAATAAAAATACCCGTTTTGTTTGCGCCGATAATCTGTACCGCCTTATTCCAAAATATGTATGCTAAAATCGAGGCAAAGAGAGCGACATAAACAATACTTCCCATAGAGGCGCGAGTAAAATTCATCATCTTTCCGGTGCTCATTTCCCAAATATAAAATGGGAAAATAAACAATGTGCCGATTATAATCAGCGTTGCAAGAAAGCTTAGCGGATTGAGTTCAATCGGACATTTTCTAAGTAATACGGAATATAAAGCCCAACTAATTCCGGCAGAAATCGTCCACATATCTCCCCTGCTGAATCGAACAGAAATGAGGGTTGACAGGTTTCCGTTAGCAATAATAAACATCAAGCCGGCCAAAGAAAAAGCGATTCCAATACTTTGCCTTACGGTAATTCGTTCTTTAAAACCCATCCAGGAAACCATTACGATAAATATCGGTATCATGGAGTTTATCAAAACCGTGTTTGTAACAGTAGAAGATTTTAGTGCCATGTAGATAAACATACTGAAATTGGTAACGGAAAGAATTGCCAGCACCGTAAGAATTTTCCAGTTCTTCCGAATTATGTCGAACTGATGCACGATATGCCCCAGTGAAAAAGGCAATATGATCAACAACGCAACCGCCCAGCGCCAAAAAGCCAATGCGATGGGAGGTATTTCGTTGTGAATCCCCTTTCCACCAATAAAATTCC
>Ga0210134_1000053_pt1 | contig 13759 bp, 15 predicted proteins | sample RushSE_CattailNL_3_FD_185565 | JGI IMG/M metagenome (GOLD analysis project Ga0210134, IMG submission 185565) | Wetland microbial communities from San Francisco Bay, California, USA, that impact long-term carbon sequestration - RushSE_CattailNLB_D2... | ecosystem: Environmental > Aquatic > Marine... | reverse complement strand
TTACTAAATAACTGGGAGATTTGTTGATTTGTTTCATATTCAACTCCATCCTTTCCACTAAGAAAGGCCTTAGTTTGTGTAAGTGGTTTGTGTAAGGACAGAATTGAACACTTATTTAATAATAACAAAGGCCTACCAGCATTTCAGTAGGCCTTAAATTCGATGGTGGCGATGCAGGGAATCGAACCCCGGACACTGCGGATATGAGCCGCATGCTCTAACCGTCTGAGCTACATCGCCATAACACTTTTTAAAATAATAGGAAGTACGAAATTATTAACCTGTTGTTTTATCTTGATTAAAAATCAGTTTCTTAAATTTTGACATCGGCTTCTCTAACAGCTCACTTTCGCTTAGTCAAGCCTAAAAGTTAGATTTGTACCTGTCATTCCGAAGTCGAGCCCACGACTTCAACAGAAAATTCTTCAAGGTCCTCTGGGAGATTTGAAAATACAACCATAAAAGGAAGTTCTCCGCCGGGTTTAACCTGCATATTCGAATTGTTATCACCAAGACGATTTGAGAGTCGTTTCTTTATGGCTTCAAGCTCCATATTGGAAAGTTCAATATCCGACAGAACGTTTCCGCAAAAAACCGTTTCTTTTTGCACAAGGCTTTTCCCTTTTGAATATAACTTCCCATTGATGTTGATATACCGACGAACATCTGAATATCCATTTTTAACTCGGCCGGTTATCACAAAAAGTTTTCCCTCCTTGACATTTAGAATAAACTTGCTGTTAATGTCTAAAGTCTCTATCTTAAGATTGCCGACTGGATCAGCGACCTTGGGCTTAAAATAATCGCTGACATAAGGAATTTCTATATTCATACGTTTCAGCAAAACGTAAGTACCGTAGGCACCACCCGCCAATAATGCCAATATCAAAAGGACGACAAGCGGTTTGCTGGCACGCCTTTTTTTTGCAGCCGCCATTGGCTTCAATACCGGTTCTTCATCAGCAACTTCCTCTGATACATCTTCCTGAACACTTTCTTCAGCTTCTTCAGCTATAAATTTCGACGCTTCCGCCTCGGGCTCATCAATATCGACAGATTCGGATTGATCCACAGTCTCATCGGCTTCATCGAGTTCAAAAACTTCAACCTTTGAGGGATCCTCAGACAGTTCGGTATCAGTAGACACTTCTTCCATATCCAATTCGATTTCTAACGCTTTCTCTTCGGTTTCCGCTTCAATCACCGTATCTTCTTCTACTTTGAGCATCTTCTCTAGTTCTGATAGATCAAACGCTTCAAGATTTTCGGATTCAACACCTTCTTGTAAATGTTCGAGTTCAGGTTCCGTTTCCATATCCAGCTCAAGTTCGATGTCCTCTGAAGTAGTCGCCTTTTCTGCCATCGGTTCACTGAGATCCAGTATGTCTTCCAGATCGGAGAGATCGAGCTCATCGAGTTCTTCAAGCTCGGCGCTCTCGGGAGTTTTCTTAATCTTTGTATCAGGTTCGAGGGTCATTTCCAGGTCCAAATCCAGATCCTTAACGGCTTCTTCCGTTACACCTTCGCTTTCCGCTTCTTCTTCCTTATCCAGCAAGTCTTTCAGGTCGGACAAATCAAGTTCGTCGGTCTCCTCTGCCTCGACTTTTGTCTCAAGATCCATTGCTGCTTCTTTAGTTTCAGATGCCAGTTCCAAATCGAGATCCAGTCCAAGATCATCTTGGTCCGGTATTGCCTCTATGTCGGATTCTAGGTTCTCTGTGACCTTCTGATCTTCAATATCGGATACAACTTCAATCGGCTTTCCGGCTTCTTCAGAAATCTCCGGTGGATATGCAACGAAAATATTGTTGCATTTCGAGCATCGTACTTTCGAACCCGTCGGTTTTAAAAGACTTTCATCCAATTTAAAACTTGCCTTGCATTCTGTACAGGTAATAATCATAGTATACCCCAATGGTTATGGTTTAAGGTGATAAATCCCTGATAAATACCGATAGTCTTCATCATAATCAAGCCCATAGCCAACAAGAAATCCTTCGGTCACACCATGGCAGCTATAATCAATTTTAATATCTGTCTCACGGCGCTCCTGTTTATCAATAAATGCACACACCTTTATCGTCTTTGGGTGATAAGATCTCAAATAGTCGATTAGGTATTTTAAAGTCAAGCCTGTATCCACAATATCTTCTACAATGAGCACATCTTTATTTTTAATATCAACTTCAACACCCTTGGTTAAATGGATGTCTCCGGCGGAAAAAACATCCGAACCGTAACTGAAGACACGAATGAAATCGATTTTAACCGGGATGTCAAGGTGCCGAACAAGATCAGATAGAAAGATAAATGCGCCTTTTAATACACCAATAAGAATGAGTTCATGGTTCTGATAGTCGGAAGAAATCCGGTGTGCAACCCGTGCCACCAAATTATCGATATCGTTTTTAGTGAGGACGGGTATGAGTTCAGGCATAATAAGAACCTATAACTTCCACCCTTTCATTTAATAAAAGACCTATTTATCTGATTGAAAATAAAGCTACATTGAACTTAATTTCTTGTCAATGATCCCTTTGAAAAATATATGCACCAGGTTACAGGCCGGTCTCTGCCAGTTGCTCGACCAGACTTTTTTGTTGTTTGGTCAGTCGATTGGGAGTATTGACCCGGATACGAACATAAAGATCTCCCTGACCTTTACCATCCATCTGGGGAAGCCCGTGCCCGGATAGCCGCATCTTCGTTTTATGTTTTGTACCGGCAGGTATCTTTAGTTTCAATTCTTTGCCGCTCAATGTCGGAACAGAAATATTCGAACCTAGGATAGCCTCGCTCAGTCTAATATCTTGATTGATGTAAAGATCATGTCCTTTTACATCATAAACCGGACTGGGAAGCACCTTGGATTTAATATATAGATCTCCAGCCGGACCACCGTAAGGGCTGGGTTCACCCTTGCCGGCAATGCGGAGTTTTTTTCCGGAAATCATCCCTTTTGGAATTTTTACCGTGATTTTTTCACTACGGCCCTGGTGCTGAAAAGACACTGTCTTTTGGGTCCCCGTTGCCACTTCCTCCAAGGTCAAGGCAATTTCATATATAAGATCAGACCCTTTGGGTTGGGCGTGTTGCTGTCTTTGATAGTCTTCAAACGGGCTTTTGCCGCCAAAGGAAAACCGCATTCCGCTTCCACTACGGCCAAAACGGCCGGATCCGCCGAATAATTCGTTTAATACACTCTCAAAATCGAAACCTTTGAAAATATCTTCCTGTGAGTACCGTTGCTGGAATCCGGCTGAACCGAAGGTATCATACTGCTCGCGTTTTTCCTTGTCGCTCAAAACAGCATAAGCTTCACTGATCTTCTTAAATTTCTCCTCAGCGCTTTTATCTCCCTTGGCATGATCCGGATGATACTTCATGGCAAGCTTTCGATACGCCTTCTTGATATCATCCTGAGAAGCGGTTTTATTCACCCCGAGTATTTTATAATAATCTGTTTCTGCCATCCTTTAAATGCCCCATTATTTGAGAATCCTTATTGATGGTTTCGGAAAACCCTATTCCCATGGGTTTATCTCTATGGTTGAGTATCATTTTCTTTAACAATCAAAATAAGTTAAAAGCTGAAACGTGTCAAGGATCATTCGATGCCAGTCTATCAGCCCCCTTAATGGCAACCATGATGACCGAAAGCCCGGCCGGAGTAATACCGTCTATGCGTGAAGCCTGGCCCAAAGACGAAGGCATCACGGCGGCAAGCTTTTCTTTAAGCTCATTTGAAAGGCCGTGCACCTGAGAAAAATCAAAATTATCGGGTATCTTCATTTTTTCCATGTTCTTAAATTTTTCGATTTCTCTAAGCTGCCGTTTTATATACCCCTCGTATTTAATTTCTGTTTCCACCTGTCGAGCCACCTTGTTGCTGATGTTGTCGGGGCTTTTGGCCAGGGCTTCAACCGTATTGAAATCCAGCTCAGCCCTTTTAAGAAGCTGATCGAGATATATACCGCTGTTTAAAGGTTTTGATCCGTGATGAAGAAGAAAATCGTTTGTTTCCTTTTCCGGTTTTATAACAGTGGACTTTATTCTTTTAATCTCTCTGGAAATTTGATCTTTTCGTTCTCGAACATCCCTTAGAGCGTCATCGTCGATAAGACCGAATTCATGTCCGATGTCCATTAATCTCAAATCCGCATTATCTTCCCGAAGCATCAGTCTATACTCCGCCCTTGACGTAAACATACGGTAAGGTTCCCGTGTGCCCCGGGTGACGAGGTCATCTACCATAACCGCCATATACGCTTGGGACCGGTCAAGAATAAAGGGTGCTCTTCCCTGAATCATACAAGCGGCATTGATTCCCGACCAAATCCCTTGAGCAGCAGCTTCTTCATAGCCGGATGTCCCGTTAATCTGACCGGCCATAAACAGTCCTGCAATCAACTTTGTTTCCAGTGTAGGCTTCAGTTGAACAGGATTGACATAATCGTACTCTATGGCATAGGCAGGCCGCATGATTTCGGCGGATTCCAGTCCTTCGACGGACCTGACAAACTGAATCTGTATTTCCATCGGCAGGCTGTTTCCAAGGCCGCTGGCATAAATCTCATCGGTATCAAGGCCTTCGGGCTCAAGAATTACCTGATGCCTGTCTTTTTCAGGAAATCTAACGACCTTGTCTTCGAACGAAGGACAGTATCTGGCCGAAATCCCTTTGATAACACCACCATACAGGGCGGAACGTTTCAGATTTTTTTGAACAATCTCTTGGCTTTTCCTGTTTGTATGACCGATAAAGCTTGGAACCTGCGGCATGGTGATCTTGTCCGTAAAAAATGAAAACGGTACAGGATCTTCATCAGTGCCATGCACAGTGAACGCGCTAAAATCGATACTCGATTTTTTTAGCCTGGGCGGGGTTCCGGTTTTCATCCTTCCCAGTTTGAATCCGAGTGTTTTTAAATGAGAGGGGAGGCCGTACGACGCAAATTCGCCGGCCCTTCCGGCTTTAAAAGAATTAAATCCGATATGAACCAGACCGCTTAAAAAAGTACCTGTTGCCAGAACAACAGCATCAGCCTGGTATCCGAAACCGGTTTGATCCTCTACCCCGGCAATCCGGCCACCTTCCACCACAAGTCGCTCCACCATAGCCTGTTTCAAGTCAAGATTCGACTGTTTTTCAATGACGGCTTTCATGGCCATATGATAACGGATCTTGTCGTTTTGTGTGCGGGAAGAATGGACCGCAGGACCTTTTTTGGTATTCAGAGTTCGATACTGTATCGCAGTTTTATCCGTGATTTTTGCCATTTCACCACCCAAAGCATCGATCTCTTTTACAAGCTGTCCCTTTGCCATGCCTCCGATGGATGGACTACAGGGCATGGATGCCACCTTATCCAGATCGATGGCCATAAGAAGTACACGACACCCCATTCTGGCGGCTGCAAGCGCAGCCTCACATCCTGCATGGCCCGCACCTACAATGATAATATCATATTTTTTTTTATAATACGCCATATACGATTGCTTTGCCTTTAGTTATTTGACCATTAATTATTTTACAACTTTTATGCAAAAAAGTATATAATATCCTGTTACATTAATCATGAATTCATCAGAAACTATCTCGATACAATATTTCATTTCCGATACCGATAAAAATGCGCCAACGATATTATGATTTTAACACTTATCTGAGAAATATCTTCGGATGCAGGGTTCAAAAAATCACCATTGATGCGGGACTTTCCTGTCCAAACAGGGACGGAACCATCTCCACGGATGGATGTATATACTGCAACCTGAAAGGCTCGGGAACCGGTGCACATGCAAAGGGGCTTTCGGTTATCAACCAGGTTGTCCAGGCAAAAAAAGCGCTTTCTAAACGTTATAAAGCAAAAAAGTTCATCGCATATTTTCAGTCATTTACAAATACGTACGCACCTGTTGACCAGCTCAAACGTCTGTATGAACAGGCCCTTTCCGCCGAAGATGTGGTCGGCCTCTCCATCGGTACAAGACCGGACTGTGTGGATGAACCGATCCTGAGACTTTTACAGGGATACGTGGAAAATTATCTCGTCTGGATCGAATACGGGCTGCAATCGGCCAATGACGCCACCCTTGCCCTGATCAACCGGGGACATGACTTTAAATGCTTTAAAGCGGCTGTTGATGCAACCAAAAACAGGGGTATCAAAATCTGTGCACATGTTATCCTCGGACTTCCCAATGAAACAAAACATCATATGATGGAAACAGCCCGGGCGGTTGCCGGCATGGAAATAGACGGGATCAAGCTTCATCTGCTTTACGTTGTAAAGGGCACCAAGCTGGATCAACTTTACAGCGAAAAACTTTACAAATGTTTAGACCAGCAGGAATATGCAGATATCGTGTGTGATTTTTTGGAGCGCATTCCAAGCCACATGGTTATTCAACGTCTTACCGGCGATCCGCATCCTCAAGAACTGGTGGCACCGACATGGTCCCTTAAAAAGGCTGAAACCATTGCTCTAATCCGAAAAACACTTGAAGAGCGGGATTCGTGGCAGGGAAAGTTTTTCGGGCAACAGAAAAGATCTTGAGAACCGAATCATCTGAATGTTCGCTGTACACGCTTCCGGGAGAGAGGGGGAAGCGTGAAACTTTTGGTTAAACGGCTCCTTTAAGACCGATTTCCTCGGCAACGTCCCGCATTCCCATGATCGTATCCGTTATAAGTTCCGTCAGCTCCATTCCCAGCATTTCGGCACCCTTTTCAATAATGGTTCGATCTACGCCGGCTGCAAACCGTTTATCTTTCCATTTCTTTTTTACGGATTTGGCTTTTAAATCCATAACACTTTTTGAGGGGCGGACAAGGGCCGTAGTAACCACCAAACCGGTAAGTTCATCGATGGCATACAGCACCTTTTCGAGTTCTGTTTTCGGCTCAACATCCGAGCAGATTCCCCAGCCATGACTGATCACCGCCCGTACGTATTCCTTGGGCCACCCATTTTCGTGCAGAATTTCCTCGGTTTTACGGCAGTGTTCTTCCGGAAACTGTTCATAGTCAAGGTCGTGGATCAGACCGATAATTCCCCATTTGTCTTCGTCTTCTTCTCGTTTTCGGGCAAAATAGCGCATTACACCTTCCACAGCCAGCGCATGTTTTATAAGACTTTCATTTTTGTTGTATTTTTTTAGAAGGATATAGGCCTGTTCACGGGTTGGAATGTCTGAATTCATTTTTTTCTCCTGGGGTACTTGCTTAAAATCTAAATGGCCAAGAATAATACCCACAAATGTACTGGATTGTAAATACCGATTTGATGAGAAGCGCTTCTGGTATCTTTTCTAACTATTTTGAAACAGAAAAAGCGCTTGACAGATGCTTACGAATCCTTTAGAAAATTTGACCAGGTGCTCGTATGAGCTTAATAGGGAATCCCGTGAGAGTCGGGAACGGTCCCGCCGCTGTTATCCCGCCCTTTTTTTGAGAAGGGAACCTTTTTAGCAAATATTTGCCACTGTTTCGACAGATCGGAATGGGAAGGCCGCTAAAAAGGCGGGAAAGTCAGAAGACCTGCCTAAAAAAATAGCCGCATCTCCGCGGTATGACGGAGTAATTGGGTTTCAGCATAAAAGGGTCAAGTAAACTGGGTGCAGCCCTTCAATCTTTTTAACGATTGAAGGGCTTTTTTGTTTTCGGGTATCGAGCATCTTCGGCGGGGCTTAAAACATTATGAAAGGAGGTGAGCGTCATGAAAACCGGATTGATTGTTTATGTTGTGGGCACAGAACCTGCCGATTGGGATGCAGATTCAGAATCAAGAATTATAAAGCAATACATTACAGCAGACCGGATTGAGATTATCACTATAAAATCGGGACATTTTGATGTGTTAGATGCATGGTGGTCCCTTTTAACCAGGGGGATGAAAAGAGTCGTCTGTATGATCGGAGAATTTACCCCGAATGGCAACTTGGCCCTGAAGGAGCGTCAGCTTTGTCTTTGCGGATAGTGGTAGGACGGTTATAACGTTCAAGCGTTTTTTTTAGTCGATAAAAATAACCCCGATTGGGCAACGCGCTCAATTGGGGTTATGACCGAGAATCACTGCAGGACAAATTGTCGCGGATTTAAAAATAGAGTTCAGGCCTTCTGTTGGGGAGAAAATATCGCATCCTGTGTCCTCTGACTTGGTCCAGGTCTTTGGATTTAAGTTTTACGACAACCAGACTTTCCCTGTTGCTTAGATTTTTTTTAATAACGTTTCCAGATGGGCCAATGATCACCGCAACACCTGGAAAATGAAGCCCTTTCCCATTTTCACCGGTTTGGTTGCAGGCGACAATAAAAAGGCTGTTGTCAAAGGCTCTTGCCGTAAGATGGCGCATCCATGACCTGTATTTTTCTTCAGGCGTTCCTCTCGGGGATGCGTGAGGAATAAAAATCAGGTCAGCGCCTTTCATTGCCATGTGGGTGGAAAGCTCTGGAAAATGGGCATCATAACACAGCTGTATACCGAATTTGACACCGCTTGTATCAAACAAAGGAATCGTGTTCCCGGGTGTAAAAATTTCCTGTTCAGGGGGGGCTAGGTGTAACTTTCGATAGACGCCCATAAATCCGTCCGGTTTTACGACCAGGTGACTGGAAAAAAGTCGGCCTCCTTCATCCTTTTCAACAATTCCCGCCAATATGACCATCTTTTCGCTTTTCGCCAGATTTGAGATATCCCGGGTTATCGGCCCGGGAACAGGTTCTGCCAAATTCTGAATCTCTTTGAGATTACTGTAGCCCGTAATATTCAATTCAGGAAAACAGATGATATCGGCATCTTCCTTTTTCGATTTCTTTGTCCAATGGACCATGGCATCAAAATTATGACGGACTTGCCCTGCAATTGAATGAAAAATCACGGCTGCGATAGTGATATCTTGCATATCGAGAAGGGTGTTATTGATTGTTGGATATGAAAAAACGTTTCAGCGCCGGCGAAAAGTGATTTGTGGGTAACAACCTGTCAAAATTTCACCCGAAAAATCAACATCCGAGAACCCTAAAGATTGAAATGTGCTTTAATTTTATACATTTTTGTAGCAGGGAGGTTAATAATTCCGTTAACTCCAGTTTCCCGAGAGATCTCTTCAAGGTTACCTATTATTTCCTTCATCGATTGAGCGATAAAAGTGAACCAGATGTTATACCTGTTATCCCGCCGGTAGTTATGGGTCACCCCGGGATAACGATTGACGATCTTTGCAAAGCTGTCGATTTTGTCTTCAGGAACCTTTGCCGCGCAGAGGGTACTGACAAATCCTAATTTTTCAGGTGCAAAATTGCCGCCTATCCTACGGATTATCCCTTTTTGCTTGAGTCGTTTCAGTCTTTTGATAATGTTTTCTTCAGAAAGATTAAGATCATCAGCGATGGAAAGATAAGGCCGCCTGGTAATGGGAAAGTCGGATTGAATCCGGTTCAGTATCGCCCGATCAATTTCATCGATTTGCTGCATGGATTACTCTTGAAATTTTCCTTTTATTAAACGTACATGGACCTTTCTGGTTCGAGGACCGTCGAATTCACAGAAAAATATTCCCTGCCACGTACCCAGTACCAGCTGGTCACTTTCTATGGCAATGATTTCTGAAGGGCCGACAAGAGTCGACTTGATATGCGCCGGTGAATTTCCTTCCAAATGACGATATCCGGCCTTCCAGGGGATGATATCGTTGAGGATCATCAGAATATCTTCTTTCACGCTCGGATCAGCGCTCTCATTAATTGTTATTGCAGCGGTTGTATGTGGGACATAGAGCATACACAATCCCTGGCCGATCCCCGCAGAAACAACCATATCCTGAATTTTGGAAGTAATATCTATCAATTCCGTCTGTTTTTTTGATTTTACCGTACAAATCATAGCATCTCTCGATTTAACAAAAAAGGCCCTGCTTTAAATGCAGAGCCTTTTTTGTTAAAATGTGTGAATCAACCGTAGCCTTTTTAAATTAGACACATCCTGTGGGCTTCGGAAGGCCGGCCATCTTACATGCTCCCTTGCCGGGTCCTGAGGGGAACAGTTCGTAAATATGTTTCAGCTTGAATCCGGTTACTTTTGAGAGGATACGAACCATGGGCGCAATCCCGTTTTTTTCATAGTATTCCTGGAGAACCTTAATTACTTTTTTGTGCTCTTCGTTTAACTCCTCAATTCCTTCCTGATGCTTTACCCACTGTACCCACTCTTGAGACCAGTTCTTATAGCTGTCGATAAAGCCGTCTTCATCTACGGTAAATGTCTTTCCCATATACTCGACTGTTGCCATTCAAAACCTCCTTTTTACTTTAATTATATTTATGGCGTTCTGCCTATACCTTTTTTAATAAAAAGACTTAAAACAATTATCTGATTGATTTGTCAATGTCAATATGAAAAATTCAAATACTTTTTATTTGTATAGATGAAAAATTTATAATTTTAATTTCCTGTGAGAAGCAGCGTAGATATCCAACCGATACTGTCAAACCAGAAAAAACAAAAAGGAATAAGCAATGTCTTTTGAGGATGTTAGACCAAAAGTTATTATAATATGCGGGCCTACGGCTTTGGGAAAAACATCTATGGCCATCCATCTTGCAAAAAGCTTCGACGGTGAGATTGTCGGGGCTGATTCAATGCAAATATACAGATATATGGATATCGGTACAGCAAAGCCCACAATCGAAGAGCAGGCAAGCGTCAAACATCACATGATCAATATTATCGATCCGGATGAACACTTTGATGCCCGGAAATATGCTGTGCTGGCCCGTGATAAAGTTTTGGAGCTTCATGGTCAGGGCATTACCCCCTTTGTTGTCGGCGGGACAGGACTTTATATCAAAGCATTTTTGCACGGTCTTTTTAAGTCCGAAGCATCGAATTTTGATATCCGTGCTCGCTTAAAAAACGACTTGCAAGCCTACGGCCCTGATTTTCTTTACAAACAATTATGCCGCCGGGATCCTGAAACTGCCAGAAAAATACACCCTAATGACACATACAGGATCATAAGGGCACTGGAAGTACACGCGTCGACCGGAAAGACCCTCACAGAATTCCATCAAGCACACGGTTTTAGAGAAAAACCGTATTTCGTTTTGAAAATCGGTTTATATATGGATCGAGATGTAATTTATGATAGAATTAACCGCAGGGTAGATGTAATGATCAGCAGCGGTTTTGTCAACGAAGTTAAAGCATTGCTGGAAATGGGATACTCGCCGAATCTTAAATCCATGCAATCCATCGGTTATCGCCATATCGTCAATTTCATTAAGGGCGATTGTCCGTGGGATGAGACGGTAAGAATACTAAAACGGGACACAAGAAGATATGCAAAACGTCAATTGACATGGTTCAAAGCGGATCCCGAAGTGATATGGATGAGACCGGAAGCGTTAGAAAACATCAAAGGGCAAATAAAAAAGTTCTTGCAAGCGGAATAAAGATATATCAAAAAATACCTCAGAGTCATAATATACCGCCGTCAAAATACTGAGCTAAGGCGCACCCGAAGGATGCGTTGTAGAAATCCGGAGACCTTGAATTGCCATGAAAATAGCGATCGCACAGATTAATCCGATTATTGGCGATTTTAAACACAATTTCGACAAGATAAAGCACTTTGCAGATCAAGCCGTCGCACGTCGATGCGATCTTGTTGTCTTTTCAGAGCTTGTGATTACAGGATACCCTCCCCGAGATCTTCTTGAAAGAAAAGATTTTGTCGATGCCAATATCGACTGTTTAAACAGACTCATCACCGATATCCGCGGTATCGGAGTGATATGCGGATTTGTGGATAACAATCCTGCCGGTGAAGGAAACCCGTTGCACAACGCTGCGGTGCTTTTTGAAAACGGCAAGATAATTCACAAGGTTTATAAAACATTACTGCCGACATATGACATATTTGATGAAACGCGATACTTTGAGCCCGGCCGCGAAAGCAAATTGTGTTCGTACAAAGGACAAAGGATCGGTCTAACAATTTGCGAAGATGCCTGGAATGACGAGGATATTTTTCAAAGAAGAATTTATTCCATAGATCCCGTGGCCCGGATCGTTCAGGCCGGTGCCGATCTGGTCATCAATATATCTTCATCTCCTTATTATCTGGGGCATGATGAGTTCAGGCGAAACATGTTCGCGTTTATGGCCAGAAAATACCAAGTCCCCTTTATGTATGCCAATCAGGTCGGGGGCAACGACAGTATTCTTTTCGACGGATCCAGTTCGGTTTTCGACAAAACCGGCAAAATAATTGCCAGAGCGTCGAACTTTGCAGAAGACATGGTGGTCTTTGATTCAACAACATTACAAGCCAGCCGGAACAATATCCGCGAAAAATCAAAATCAGATATGGAATCCGTATTAAAGGCCCTGGTTATGGGAACCTATGACTATGTTGTAAAGTGCGGTTTTTCTAAAGTGGTTATCGGGTTGAGCGGCGGTATAGATTCAGCCCTGACCGCGTGCATTGCCGTAATGGCTTTGGGTCGTAAAAATGTCACCGTTGTATTTATGCCGTCTCAATACACGTCCAGAGAAAATTATGAAGATACGGAAAAGCTTGCCGCAAATCTGGATGTCGTCCTAATCCAAATTCCCATTGAAAGCATGTTTAAAGCGTTTCTAAGCTTTCTATCACCTGCTTTCAAGGACACCGAACCCGACATTACGGAACAGAATATCCAAGCCAGAATCAGAGGCATCATCCTTATGGCGTTATCAAACAAACATGGTGCGCTCGTTCTTTCCACAGGCAACAAATCCGAACTTGCCGTTGGGTATTGTACACTCTATGGAGACATGACCGGAGGATTGGCGGTAATTTCAGACATTCCAAAAACAATGGTTTATAATCTTGCACGTTTTGTAAATCGCGATAAGGAAATAATCCCGTCCCGTATCATTACCAAGGCGCCTTCCGCCGAACTCAAGCCGGATCAAAAAGACCAGGATGATCTGCCGCCCTATGAAATTCTTGACGCTATTTTAAAAGAGTACATTGAAGCCGTTAAAGGGGTTGACGAACTGGTTCAAATGGGATTTGACAAACAGGTGGTCGAAGATGTCATTTTAAGGGTTGACCGAAACGAGTACAAACGCCATCAGGCGGCACCGGGTCTAAAGGTCACGTCAAAAGCTTTTGGTTATGGCCGAAGGTATCCCCTTGCACAGAGGTTTACCAAGATATCTTCTTAATTGAGCACAGCACCATTCTGGTCTTTCTTTCCATTGACCCAATAATGATTTTCTGACAGCTTGCCATTGTTCAGATCTAACTAATTTATTTTTTGGATTTGCATCACTCATTTGCATAACCTCACTCTTTTAAACCAACCTCGGGCATATCGCTCTTGAGTTGGAGATTTGCTCATATACTCCATATAATGATTTCCTTGAAGTACATTCATCATAATTAAAAGGATTTCTTCATCACCGTCTGATAGAATTCTATGTAATGCTGATAAACTCGCAGGTCCTATTTTTCCATCAACAACTAATCGAGCGGGACGTGTGTATTCTGCAATCACATCAATCGGAGAGAAGAATGCTTTGTACTCAAACGGCCATTTTCGTTTGTAAGGCAGTCCACCAACCAGGCATTTGTAATTTGATATTTTCATTTTCTTGCTAAGATCCTTTCGACGATATTGGTCGTCGACCGCCCTTTGATCGGGGGGATAACGACCACTTTACCGCCTTGGTTCTCGACCAGGGCCTTTTCCGGGAGCTGGTTGACG
>Ga0210134_1000048_pt1 | contig 14133 bp, 16 predicted proteins | sample RushSE_CattailNL_3_FD_185565 | JGI IMG/M metagenome (GOLD analysis project Ga0210134, IMG submission 185565) | Wetland microbial communities from San Francisco Bay, California, USA, that impact long-term carbon sequestration - RushSE_CattailNLB_D2... | ecosystem: Environmental > Aquatic > Marine... | reverse complement strand
GTGCCATACAGACAGCAACAAAAATTGCACCCTTTTCGAAAAGGATACTGCTGACACCTCAAGGTCGACGCTTTGACCAGAACGTCGCCCATGAATTTTCATCATCAAAAGGACTCATCCTGATTTGCGGCCGTTACGAAGGTGTAGATGAACGGATCTGCCACGATTTCATCGATGATGAAATTTCCATTGGTGATTATATCCTTACAGGGGGTGAGCTGGCTGCCATGGTGGTCATTGATGCGGTTACCCGGCTTATTCCCGGAATACTCGGCGGTAAGGACTCGGCTGATCAGGATTCATTTTCAGATAGCGTTTTAGAATATGCTCAATATACACGGCCCAGAACCTTTGAGGGGCATGAAGTTCCTGAAGTTCTGTTGTCGGGTAACCATAAAGAAATCGAGAAATGGAGGCTTGAAACATCGCTGATACGTACATTTCTGAAACGGCCGGATTTGCTGGAGAACAAAGCCCTGAGCAAACAGGAGATTGAAATTCTGAAAAAATGGCGTATGGATATTGAAAAAATCATACACAACCAATCTTTATATTGCCCTGGTGCATTATCCGGTAGTCAATAAGAACGGCAAAATCATCGCATCCGCGGTAACAAACCTTGATTTGCACGATATATCGAGATCAGCAAGGACATATGGCGTCAGAGCTTTTTATGTGGTTACGCCCCTCTCTGACCAGAAAGAACTGGTTGAAAAAATTGTGCTGCACTGGTTAGAAGGGCCGGGCGCCAGATATAATCCAAAACGTAGAGAAGCACTGGAGCTGATCTCAATTAAAGATTCTCTGGATGAAGTGATAGAACATGTTCGGGAAAATACCGGAGATTTTCCCAAAACGGTCGTCACCAGCGCCGGTCACAGCCCTCGTAACATTAGTTTTAAGCGTTTTGGTGAAATGTTGCAGGATGGCACCCTTTATCTTTTAATATTGGGTACCGGCTGGGGGCTTTCGGAAAACTTTATGGCTGAGGCCGACTACGTCCTCAATCCGATTTTAGGAAATACGGATTACAATCACCTGGCCGTGAGGTCTGCCGCCGCCGTTATTCTTGACCGACTTTTTGGGAAAAGGGAATGAAGGCCGGTAGGAAATCGACCAACGCTGATAAACGTGAGCCATGAAGAAACAGCGAATGTGTAACATTTATATGAATTTGAATTAACTTGTTATTTTGGAGATTAATATGGAAAGGGTTAAACAGATACAAAGAGAAATAATGCGGATGGATCTGCCCAGTTTTGCCCCAGGCGATACAGTTAAAGTTCATGTAAAGATAACAGAAGGGGAAAAAGAACGTATCCAGGCTTTCCAGGGAGTTGTGATCAGTAAACGAGGCGGCGGAGCCGACGCGACATTCACTGTTCGGAAGGTTTCATACGGCATTGGAGTTGAACGTATTTTTCCACTGCACTCTCCTGTAATCGATAAAATTGAGGTCATTAATTACGGTCGCGTCCGCCGGTCAAAAATTTATTATTTGCGCAAATTAAGGGGCAAAGCGGCAAGACTAAAAGAGCGTCGTATCAATTAATCGGAAACATATTCAATCTGCTATTTTACGAGATTTCATGGGACGAAATCTGTGGTTGTTCGAAAGAAAAGCTTTTCAAAAAGGCTTTTCAAGAATTGCAGGTATTGATGAAGCCGGCCGGGGACCCTTGGCCGGTCCGGTTGTTTCTGCGGCAGTTATTCTGCCTTTTTCTTTTCAGGTTCCCGGAATATCCGATTCAAAAAAATTAACGCCTAAAAAGCGCGGGTATCTCTACGAAAAGATTTATGACTTTGCCGTTTCCGTCGGGATTGGAATCATCGACCCGTTGGAAATCGACCGCATCAACATCCTTCAAGCCGCTCTCGCATCCATGACCATGGCAGTTGAAAATCTTGTCCCTCAGCCGGATTGCCTTCTTATTGACGGCACGTTTATGATTTCGTCAGTTCTGCCGCAGGAGCCGATACCCAAAGGTGATGACCGCAGCATTTCCATTGCGGCTGCATCAATCATTGCAAAGGTAACCCGTGACAGGTTGATGGAAAGGTACCATCAGGATTACCCTCAGTTCGGATTTTTCAACCACAAAGGATACCCCACAAGATCGCACAAGGAAGCGATTCGGAGATTCGGCTGCTGCCCGATTCACAGAAGAAGCTTTAAAGGGGTTAAGGAACATTTGTAACCCTTTGTCAGCAAATAAAATCTCTGCTCTCAATTTCCAAAAATGATAACGGTGCTATAAGATGCTAAATCAGCGACAGGAATTCGGCAAAGAAAGTGAGTCGCTGGCCGTGCGGCATCTTAAAAAAAACGGGTATAAAATTTTAGAGCAGAATTACCGCAACAAGCTTGGTGAAATAGATATTATTGCCAAAGAAAAGGAAACCCTGGTTTTTGTTGAAGTCAAAGCCAGAAGGTCCCCTTTTTTCGGAAATCCCAAATGGGCGGTAACATTCAAAAAACAACGCAAAATCTCCATGGTTGCCCTTTACTATCTCAAATCGACCAAACAGACCCATATCAAAGCAAGATTCGATGTTGTTGCCCTCAGTTGGGCAGAAGACAATCCTCAGATAGAGATTATCAAAAATGCCTTTGAACTCGCCTACGGATAAAACACAAAATACTCCGGGGGCAGGCACGCTTTATGTGGTGGCTACTCCCATCGGAAACTTGGATGATATCACTGTAAGGGCGTTGAATATCTTCAGACAGGTCGATCTAATCGCTGCGGAAGATACCCGACACACAGGAAAGCTGCTGAATCATCATCATATCAAGTGCCGCCTGATTTCTTATCATGAGCATAATGAAGCAGAAAGAACGCCGCTTTTGGTTGAACGAATGAAATCCGGATCATCCATAGCACTGGTATCGAATGCCGGCACGCCCACAGTTTCGGACCCGGGATATATGCTTCTTCAAAGCGCTGTTAAAAACAGTATAAGGGTTGTGCCTATTCCCGGCGCTTCTGCCGTGGTTGCCGCCCTCAGTATTTCCGGGTTGCCAACGGATTCTTTTATTTTCATCGGGTTTTCCCCAAAGAAAAAAACAAGACGACTGAAGCAGCTTCAAGAACTTGCCGGTGAAAAAAGGACCCTAATATTTTATGAAAGTCCGGGACGTATTTCGGCTTTTTTGAATGAAATCAAGCGGATTATGGGAGACAGATACAGCGTGCTTTGCAGAGAGATGACCAAACTCCACGAAGAGTTTTTGCGGGGCCGTTTATCCGAACTGATAGAAGCATTATCCCGTCGTCCGGCTGTTAAGGGCGAATGCACCCTACTTGTGAAAGGCTGTGAAGAAAATAAAGAAGTTTCTCAGGACATTGTTCGCGCCGAATTGATTGAAGCACTGAATAGGAAGGGGAGTAAAATATCCGAGATTTCCAGAATTATTGCCAAAAAATACGGCCTTTCGAGGAACAAGGTGTATGATGAAGCGTTGAGGCTGAAGGCACAAATCTCAAAGCTCAAAGAAAATGATGTTTTATATACTGTTAAAAAATAGAAGTGCGGGGCGGAGTTATTTTGAGCAATATCGAACCTCGAAAATCAAACATTCAAAGACAAATGATTCACCCGGTCATTCTTGTTGTTCCAGATAAAAAGCGGCAGCTAACGGGCAGAGAAAAAGTTTCCTTTCTCAGCAGGCATGCCAGAAGGGCGCTGGAAATATCTGCACAAAAAAATAGGATTCAACTCGGTGATCTTAAAAAAGATGAAAATGGTGTTCCTTTGCCCTTTAACGGAAATTACTGGTCTGTAACCCATAAGACCGGATATGTCGCAGGCGTCATTGCACGGGAAAAGATCGGCATTGATTTGGAGAAAATTCGCCCCGTCAATGAAGCGCTGTTTAGAAAAACAGCCCATGACAACGAATGGGCGGTTTCAGATACCGACAAAACCGTCCTTTTTTTCCGATACTGGACGTCCAAAGAATCCGTACTCAAGGCTTCAGGCACCGGCATTCGGGATTTGCTACAATGTCGCATTGAACGGATTATCGACGATAATGTTCTTGTCATAGATTACAAAGAGCAACATTGGTATATCGAGCATTTTTATTTCAACGGACATATTGCATCGGTTGTAAAAAACAATGTTGATGTTGAATGGACGGTTTTCACAGACACGTCGTTGCTCATTCCATAAACAAGGAGGATTTCATGACTGCTCCGGTGCTTAGAGACGCGGCTGCTGAAATGTTTAAACCTTTTCAGGACGAAGTGTTAAAACGCCATGAAGATCAAATTCATTCCATAACCATTACCGGAAGTTCACTGACCGATGATTTCGATCCTGTAATATCAGATGTCAATTCCGTGCTTGTTCTTCATTCAATGGATTTGAAATTTCTTGAGTTTCTGGCGCCGCTGGGAAAAACCTACGGCAAAAAAAGAATTGCATCACCGCTGATTATGACGCCCGGATACATCATGAATTCTCTTGATGTATTCCCCGTGGAATTTTTGAACATAAAACTGCTTCACAAAACAACATTTGGAGAAGATCTCTTTCAGTCCCTTGAAATCGATCGATCCGATCTCAGGCTGCAGAGCGAAAGAGAGCTGAAAGTAAAATTGATCGGGCTCAGACAGGGTTATCTTTCTTCTTCCGGTGACACCAAAATTCTAACGGACCTGTTTACCGGCACAGTTTCAGGATACATTCCTCTTTTCAGAGGCATTATCCTCATTTTAGGAAAGGAACCTCCTATAAATAATGACGAAGTGTTAACTGTTCTCGAAGAAATCACCGGTGTTGATACCCGTGTATTCAAAACGGTTTTAATACAAAAGAAGCAAAAAGGGAAACTCACGATAAAACAGCTGAACGCTATTTTTGAAGACTATTATGCCGCAATCGAAAAACTGGGAGATATTACGGATGGTATTCAAAAATAGACGTCTATCGTTAATAACCGGCGTTTTTATTTTATTTCTGGTTGTATCTGCTGTGCAGCCGGCAGATATCCCGGAAACGCCGTCGAGATATGTGGTTGACCTTGCCGGCGTTGTCGATGATGCTACGGAAACCAAGCTCAACGGTTATCTTCAGGAGCTTGAACAGAAGACAACCGTTCAATTGGTAATCCTGACCATAAATCAACTTGAGGGGGAATCCATCGAAGACCTTTCAATTAGAATCGCCCATGACAAATGGAAGCTCGGTCAAAAGGGAAAGGACAACGGCGTGCTGCTTTTGATTGCCTTAAAAGACGGAAAGTACAGGATCGAGGTCGGTTACGGGCTGGAGGGAGTGCTTCCGGACAGCCTCGTCGGCAGCCTGGGCCGGGATTTGTTGGTACCTTATTTTAGGAAGGGTGACTACTCAAACGGTATTTTTGCTGCAGCCATTGCATTGGTCGATACCATTGCCAAAGATGCCGGGGTTAAAATAGAAGGAATGCCCTCGATAAAATATCACACTCAGCCGTCAGGAAAAGGCCAACCCATCGACCCCATTTCCACCATAGTCGGCATCATATTTCTCATTATCATTGGGATACTGTTTATTAAAAACCCGAGAGCATTTCTGCTGTTTCTTTTATTCTCTTCCATGGGCGGCAGAAGAGGCTCATGGGGTGGCGGTGGTGGATTCGGTGGTGGGGGATTCGGCAGTTTCGGCGGTGGCGGCGGTGGGGGATTCGGTGGTGGGGGTGCCTCCGGAGGATGGTAGTTAAAAGATTCGAAACCCGGGTTATATCTCTTGAAGTTTTTTTATCATCAGTACATTTAAATCGTTCATGGTTGAGGTGTTTTTATTTGTAAAAACCTATTATATCGGAGGATCATTATGACAAAACAGATGAAAACCATACTCATTGTCGTGGGAATCGTTGTCCTGATCGGTGTTATGGCGTTCGGCAAAATTATCGCCGGTTATAACCAGGTCATTGCCATGGATGAAGATGTCAAGGGAAAATGGGCCCAGGTGGAAAACCAGTTAAAGAGAAGATACGATCTGATTCCCAATCTTGTTGAAACGGTAAAAGGCTACGCAAGGCACGAAAAAGAACTGTTCGAAAATATTGCACAAGCCAGAACACTATACTTTCAGGCCAAGGATGTAAAAGACAAAATTAACGCTTCAAACCAGCTTGAAGGTGTGCTCTCAAGACTTCTTTTGCTTCAGGAAAGATATCCCGTACTAAAGGCCAATGAATCGTTTCTCAAACTGCAGGACAGTCTGGAAGGAACTGAGAACCGGATTTCAGTGGAACGAAAACGATACAATGAGTCCGTTCAAACTCTGAACACATATATCCGTACATTTTTCGGAAGGTTTTATGCCATGATTGCGGGTGTCTCAAGCGCTGCGTATTATGATGTTCCCGAGGCGGAACAAGCAGTGCCTGCAGTTAAATTTTAACATTTTTTCAGATTTTTGAATATATTACGGCTGTATGGGCTGTTGCCCGGATTACAGTGTTGTTGCATTGATAACTTATGGCTATTTTAGAACAAATCCCTGCGATGGTCCGGATTATCATCGTTTTTGTTTTTGTGTTATTTTTGATCCGAAAAAAACTCTCGTTGGGCCATAGTTTTATTTTGGGGGCTGTTTCGTTAAGCTTTTTTTACGGTTTGCACCCCAAACCCATGATCGTTTCCATGGCCAAATCGATTGTATATCCAAAAACATTGTCCCTGGCGCTCATCGTTTCACTGATTTTGGTCCTCAGCAGCAGCATGGAACTTTCCGGCCAAATGAAACGTCTTCTTAAAAATTTCAGGGGATTAATCACAAACATCAAAATTAATTTAATTGTATTTCCAGCCCTTATCGGACTTCTGCCGATGCCGGGCGGCGCTGTTTTTTCCGCCCCCATGGTTAAAGACCTGGGAAAGCAGTCAGATCTTTCGGGCGACAAACTCAGTTTTATCAACTATTGGTTTCGCCATATCTGGGAATATTGGTGGCCTTTATACCCGGGTGTGCTGCTGGCGACCGTTTTGGCGAATGTTAACATTCTGAATTTTATCGCCTTCATGTTCCCGATTACCATACTTGCGTTATACCTTGGTTACCTGCCGTTAAAAGGGATTCAACAGGCTTTGGTAAACCATCGAGAAAAGGATTCCGATGTGCCCGTATGGCCGTTTGTAAAAGAGATGACGCCTATTTTGCTGGTAATTGTCCCAGGACTTGGCATGGGCATAGGGTTCTCTTATTTGTTCCCGAATCTTACGGTTTCCAAAGAAATCGGTTTGATCCTTGCGCTTTTCATGTCAATCGGCTGGATATGGTTTTCAAATACCTTATCCAAAAACCAAATATGGAAAATCGTCAGCAACCCTCAAAATTTAAATATGATGTACATCGTTGCATCCATCCTGATCTTTAAGGGTATTCTTGAGGACAGCCATGCGGTCGGGGCCATCAGCAATGAATTGATTGTGCTTAAAGTCCCGTTGATGTTGATTTCGGTAATACTCCCGTTTTTGGTGGGACTCATCACAGGAATTACCATCGCATTTGTCGGTGTCACACTCCCCATACTGATTCCGCTGATTCATTCTCTTGGCGAAACCGGTTTTATGTTGCAGTATGTCATGCTGACCATCGTTTGCGGATTTTCAGGTGTGCTCCTTTCTCCGCTTCACCTGTGCCTTATTCTGTCCAATGAGTATTTCAACACGAACATGAGCGCCGTATACCGCCATCTCTGGTTGTTGTGTGCATGCCTCATGATTTCAGGCATCGTTTATTTTTTGATATCCCATTGGATACTCAAATTAATTTGATATTATTTAAAAGGAGGGTTCCTATGATGTACATTAACGGCCAATGGGTAAACGCTGTCAGCGGTGCGACCTTTCCCTCCTATAACCCGTCAAATGGTGAAAAAATCGGAGAAGTGGCGGATGGGAATCAAAATGATGTCAAACTGGCCATTGAAGCTGCCCACCAGGCCTTCGGCCACTGGTCCGACCTGACCGCCTACCAGCGTTCACAAAATCTTTACATGGCGTATCAGTTGATGATGGAACAAAAAGAACACCTTGCACGGGTGATGACCGAGGAGCAGGGCAAGCCTTTGAGAGCCTCTATGGGAGAGGTTCAATACGGAGCGGATTTTTTGCTCTGGTATGCGGAAGAGGCAAAACGAATCTACGGAGAAAGCATACCGGCCCCACGCTCAGATCAGCGTTTTATTGTGATGCGCCAACCGGTGGGCGTGGTGGCCGCCATTACCCCCTGGAATTATCCCATATCCATGATTACCCGAAAAATTGCCCCGGCACTGGCCGCCGGATGTACCGTTGTGTTGAAACCTGCGGAAGCGACGCCTTTGTGTGCTCTTGAAATGTTTAAAATTTTTGAGAAGGCCAAAATCCCGGCCGGTGTCGTCAATCTTGTTACCGCCTTGAACCCCGTTCCCATTGGTGAAACGTTTGTCACCCACCCGTTGGTATCCAAAATTACCTTCACGGGTTCCACGGATGTTGGCAAGATTCTGGCCCAAAAAGCAGCCCAACAGATAAAACGTGTATCTTTAGAGCTCGGTGGCCATGCACCGTTTATTGTTTTTGAAGATGCAGATCCGGTCTATGCCGCCAAAGGTGCAGTGCTGGTCAAGTTCCTCAATACCGGTCAAGCCTGTATCAGCCCGAACAGGATTTTCGTTCATCACCGTGTCACCGAGGCATTCATCGGGGAATTCAAAAACCGTGTATCCAGGATGCGTGCAGGCAGCGGATTTGAAACCGGCGTGACTATTGGACCTCTGGTGAACGCCGCAGCCCTTGATAAGGTTCAGCGACAGGTGACGGACGCATTGGATAAGGGGGCGACTTTGGTTTGCGGCGGGAAAAGACTGATGGACAACAACCTCGATAAAGGATTTTTTTACGCACCGACGGTTTTAAGTAATGTCACGCCGGAAATGTTGATTTACAGAGAAGAAACATTCGGGCCGGTGGCTCCCATCATTACGTTTGATACCGAAGAATCGGTTCTGGCCATGGCCAACGATACCCATTATGGTCTGGCATCTTATGTGTATACACGTGACCTTTCCTGCGCGATGCGCATGCTCGAAAGACTTCGTTTCGCTATTGTCGGCATTAACGATATTAATCCAACAGCAGCCGCAGCCCCTTTCGGCGGCATGAAAGAAAGCGGATTGGGACGAGAAGGCGGCAAAGAAGGTATTGCCGAATATCTTGAAACCAAGCTGGGAGGATTTTCCATCCAATGAAAACCAAACACCATTAAGACTGAGCGGAAAAGGAGAAATAAAAACATGAGCTTACCTGAATCCCCGTTAAAGGCCCAGCACAAATTTTCGGACTTTCTTTACTGGAATATAGTGATTTCCGTGCCGTTTATCACCGCCTGTGTTGCAATCGTTGAAACGTCAACAATATGGTTAATCATATATATTATTGCATGCATTTCGCTGGTTATGGTTATTCTCCGATTTTATTGTATCCATTGCCCCCATTATCATCAAAACGGCAAGACATTAAAATGTATGTTTTTTTGGTGGATGCCTAAATTTTTCAAAGCGAAATCCGGTCCATTGAGCCTGTTGGAGAAGGCAGTTTCCCTCATGACTTGCCTTATCATCATCATGCTTCCCATGTATTGGTTATTGCAGCAGCCGGGGTTGCTGATAATTTACATCCTTTCTGTCGGGGTTCTGGGTGCAACGTTAAGAAGATATGAATGCAACAGATGCGTCTATTTTCAATGCCCGTCAAACTGTGTTCCGGAAGAATTAAAATAATAACACTATATCAACCGACGGCTCATAAGAACTTTCATTGCACCGGAACTGCATGTTGTAACCAGTGAAAGGGCCTCTGAAATACACAGGTTGATTTCCGACCTTTCAGAGCGTTTTATCTTCCCCATCGCTTCCATAATTTTCCTCTCGGCTCCGATGAAATTCATGGATCTTTCAACATGCTGTGCAATTCGTATCTCACCGGCCAGAGCTTCTAAAAAGGATGCCATCATTTTTTCGGCGCCTAAGCGCACATTACCTTCAAGGCCATCCAGTGTTGCCAGGAGACCGGAAGCAATGATAAGTTCCGATTTTATCCGCTCGGCATACATGTAAGTTAAAATCGCTTTTCGAGTATTCATCATTCACCTTGTTTTTCATGAACAATCTGAAACAATTGGGTTTGCAAATTTAGAAATGTGCCTTATGTTACAGTTACGCATCGGCAAATGCAAGCAGGGCGTTTCACCGATGTTTGATTGACCGGTCCTTTGTGCCTGTCCTTTTTTGACATAGCGTGAGCATTTCCTTCACAAGAACGTATATATACATTTTAAAAGGAGACAAGTCCATGAACTCAAAGACATTTAAGTCACTAGTGGTTACAGAAGGAGGAAACAACCAATTTATCAGAGAAATCAAAGACAGAAACCTTGATGATCTTCCGGAAGGAAACGTGCTCGTCAAAGTCAAGTATTCTTCATTAAATTACAAGGACGTTCTTTCTTCCATAGGAAACAGAGGCGTTACCAAACAATATCCGCATACGCCCGGAATTGACGCCGCAGGGACTGTCGCCGAAAGCCAGAGCAAGGATTTTAAGGTCGGAGATGATGTGATTGTTACGAGCTATGATCTCGGAATGAACACATCCGGTGGGTTCGGTCAATATATTCGCGTCCCAGCGGATTGGGTGGTCAGGATGCCCGAGAACCTTTCCCATCGGGAAAGCATGATATTCGGTACAGCGGGCTTCACTGCAGCCCTTTCGGTTTACCGGCTGGTTGATTACGGCATCACGCCGGATATGGGGCGCATACTGGTTTCCGGGGCAACCGGAGGGGTTGGAAGTATTGCGGTTTCCATACTTGCCAAAGCCGGATATGAAGTTGTTGCGGTCAACGGGATCGTGGATGAAAAAGACTTTCTCCTGGAAATCGGCGCCAAAGAGGTGATCCGTATTGAAGATGCTACCGATTCCAGCGGAAAGCCGCTCCTTAAAGGACTTTGGGCCGGCGGCATTGATACCATCGGCGGAGAAATACTGGTAACAATGATCAAGTCCACTCATCCCGGCGGTGGGGTCACCTGCTGTGGAAATGTCGGGTCGCACGACCTGCCCTTAAACGTCTATCCGTTTATTTTGCGAGGGGTGACACTGATGGGAATCGATTCACAAAATTGCCCGATGCCCATGCGCTTAAAAGTATGGAATAAGATTGCGACTGACTGGAAACTGGAGCGTCTGGAACTCTTGACTACCGAGGTTTCTCTGGATGGACTAAGCGAAAGAATCGATCTCATTCTTCAGAAAAAACATAAAGGAAGAACCGTGGTGAAACTGCCGGAATAAAGGAAAAAGGGCGCAAACAACCGTTTTTCATAAAACCGCGATTGGAGCTTCGGATTGACCTTATCCGTTGCCTTTATCTATACAAATAGTTATGAGCGTTTCAAGTCGGTTTCCTTTATCGGTAACTGTCTATATTTTTGAACCAAATTTGTTTTTAGGAAGCGATCCATATTCGATCTTCTGCCGTTCGTTTTTGGATTTTATGTTCTTAGAGCCTCTCTCATAACCGCCTCCTGAAGATCCACCCAGTTCCAAGGTTGTGCATCGATTGTTTTTCCGAATTCAAACCAGGGCCATTTTTCGGGGAGAGGACAGTCAAAGATCAGTTGTTTTTTAAGGGTCGGATGCCTAATGGTCAGCCGGTTCGCAAACAGGGCGATCTGTTTATCCGGAAGCGGCCCGGAAGCCCCATAACGCATGTCCCCCAGGACCGGAAATCCCATGTGGGAGAATTGTACCCGGATCTGATGGTGTCTTCCGGTGATGAGATCGATTTCCACCAGGCTGCGGGACATGTCTGTTTCAAGCACCTTATATACAAGCCTCGCCTCTCGGCTCTTTTCTGTGGGACCAGGTACCACCCTGGAAGAGGCGTTATGACGTTCCAGGTGATGAACCAGTTCACCGGATTCATGATCTATTTTTCCCTCAACAATGGCCAGATATCTTTTTTTAAGATCATGGGTGCGAAATTGTTCACTCAGGCGGCCGGCGGATTTGGTGGTCCTGCAGAACAGAACCACTCCGGCCACAGGCCGGTCCAGACGATGTACAAGGGCCAGGAATACATTACCGGGTTTTTGATATCGCTTTCTGATCCAGTCCTTTGCCAGGTCCAGGAGCGAAATATCCCCGGTATGATCCCCTTGCATAAGCAGGCCTGCTGGTTTATATAAGACGAGGAGATGATTGTCTTCATAAAAGACCGGCCATCGGGGTGAAAAAAAGCAGGGGTTGGAACCGTTCATGCGCGATTTGCCTGTATCCTTGAACTTTGATTATGGGAAAAAATAAAACAAATCAGGATCTGATCGTGGAAATGGGTGCACTATTAAGACGATCCGACATCAATCTGTCCGGTGCGCAACTGGATCGGCTCTGGTTGTACCACACAATGCTGCGCAACTACAATACCCAATTGAATCTCACAAGAGTTCACAATTTTAAGAACATGGTTCTGAAGCTTTATGTGGATTCCATCCTGCCTGCGAACCTGCTGAATCTGCCTTCGCCGCTTCTGGATCTGGGCACAGGTCCGGGCATGCCGGGCATTCCGCTCAAGATCGCATTTCCTCACCTGAAGATTATTCTCTCTGAGAGCCGCCAAAACCGCGTGGCTTTTCTGGAAACGGTGATTACGGAATTGGGACTCAAAAGCATCTCCGTGAAGGGAAGGGCCATTACGCCTGCCTTTCAGGAACCTGTATCAGGGGTGATTACCCGGGCCGTTGAGCGCATGGAAAAGACACTGGAAAGGATCAACGGATGCCTTGAAGAAAAAGGTCTTGCCATTTTCATGAAAGGCCCCAATTGTGACGAGGAGATCCGTGCGGCCGAGGGCCGGTTTTCAAGCGAGTATGAACTGGTCCGGGATCAATCTTATCAGATCCCCCATACACCACATAAAAGGCGCTTGGTGGTGTTTCAACGCAGGAGCCGCTCCTTTGGCAGCATAAAGGCGGAGACCTTGGGAAAACACCCGTTTCATCATATCGAAAGTGAACAGAATACGATTTATAAAGCGTTGAAGAAGTTATTGACGGCAAGGGGGATCAAAAAGCAGCGGGCAGCCCTGGTATCCGGAGAAAAGCTGGTTAATGAGGCTTTAAGATACTTTCCGGAACAGTGTAACGGGTGGATTACCGCTTCCGATCAGCAGTTACCGCCCGGAGATGCGCCGTCACACTTGTCCTGGTATCGGCTGGGGACCTCGCTTTTTAAGACGCTCGATCTCTTTAATACCAATACCCCGCTGTTAAGAATTCAGACAAAGCCGGTGCCTGATTGGGACCCTCGCGAAGGGTTTCCGGCAGGGCTGACAGTCCTGATTCCCTTTCAGGACCCTGAAAACGTTGGTGCGGTTATCCGGTCTGCAGTGGCCTTTGGCATCCGGAGCGTCATTTTATTGGAAGAATGTGCCCATCCGTTTCATCCAAAGGCCGTTCGGGCGTCAGGTGGCGCGGTTTTTCATGTATCTTTCCTTCAGGGGCCATCCATTAGGACGTTACCGAGAGATCTCCCCATTCTGGCACTTTCTCCAGAGGGCAAAGATATCTCTCAATACCGGTTTCCAAGGACATGTGCCATTCTGCCCGGGTTAGAGGGTACGGGCCTGCCGGATGACATGAGAAAAACAGCCTTTTCGATCCCCATCCAAAAGGAAGTGGAGTCCCTCAACGCAGCGGCAGCCACTTCGATTGTGTTCTATCTGTGGTCTCAGGCGGAAAAGAAATGGGGCGATTAAGAGTTGCACCTTTAAAATTATTTTGGCGGGACTGACGGGACGCTCTAACCAATGCTTCAATGTATCCCTTGCTTTTTCTCGATTTGATCTCCCGTTCACGAATTATCGCTCTGGACCGATCAGGATGTTCTTCAGTATACACTAACTTCCACGGTTTCCTGGATTTTGTATATGTCGATCTCCCTTGATTGTGGCGCTCCATCCTTTCGCTCAAATCTCGGGTGGAACCGACGTAATAGGTTCCGTCTTTGAGACTCTCAATGACGTAAACAAAGTATCTCATGGCATAAAAAAAGCCTGTCTCAACTGCCGACAGGCTACTATTCTTGTGGCGGG
>Ga0210134_1000042_pt1 | contig 15223 bp, 11 predicted proteins | sample RushSE_CattailNL_3_FD_185565 | JGI IMG/M metagenome (GOLD analysis project Ga0210134, IMG submission 185565) | Wetland microbial communities from San Francisco Bay, California, USA, that impact long-term carbon sequestration - RushSE_CattailNLB_D2... | ecosystem: Environmental > Aquatic > Marine... | reverse complement strand
GACGCTGACGGATGGCATAATGTTTCTTCCAGTAGTGAAACCCTCAGCATTTCCGCAAAAGCAGGCGATATCATTGAAGTGTATCTGACATGGAATGCCTGGCCCACAACATCTCAGGATTATAACCTTTACCTTCTTGACCGTAATCTAAACACTATACCGCTTCCTTCGGGTACAACGATACAATCAGGTACACCACCCATCGAAAAAATTTCATACGACGTAACATCAACTGATACGTATTATCTTTCGATTTATCATAACGGTGCCGCCCCTCACAAATTGGAAGTATATAGCATTAATCACAATTTATCGCCCGCAGTGGCCTCTAGCAGCCTTTTGAGTCCTGCGGATGCCACCGGAGCACTCAGTGTGGGCGCAATTAATTATAATGTCTGGACAACGGGCCCCCAGGCATCATACAGCTCTCAGGGGCCCACCAACGACGGTATGATCAAACCGGACATCATGGGGCCGGACAATGTTTCAAATAGTGTTGCAGGTTTCTTTAAAGGTACCAGTGCATCCTGTGCGCATGTTGCCGGAGCGGCAGCGCTCCTCCTCGGAAAAAACCGGGGCATTTCCGTGGATCAACTTTGGAGTTCACTGACCTCGAGTGCCATTGACATGGGAAATCCGGGAAAAGACAATATTTACGGATATGGACGGCTGAGATTGGATATTAATTCCGTCATCCCAACCGGCATTGAGCCAACCAGCGATGGTGGAGGCGGCGGGTGTTTTATCGCCACCGCGGCATATGGGTCATACGCAGCGCCATGCGTTCAGATATTGCGAAAGGTACGGGATAGATTTCTGCTGACGAACACCATCGGAAAAAGTTTTGTGAGTATGTATTACAAATATTCACCGCCTTTGGCCGATTTTATAGCGGATCACCACAACTTGAAGGTATTTGTCCAATTGGGCCTTTTGCCGCTTGTGGGAATCAGCTGGCTTGCCTTAAAATTCGGCCCCGTGCCGACAACAACGCTAATGATCGTTTTTATGCTTGGCCTAATTCGGCTTGTCTCGAAAGGAATCTCGCCGGTGAGTGGTAGGACCTTACCAAACGGAACCCAAAAAACGATTGACCTTAAAAATCATCATTTTAAAAAGAATGGCTTGACAAAAACGTTATAACAGTTATTTTCTGGCAGAATTAATTGGATAAACGGTTATGAAATCCCCTATGGGGTGAAAGCACCCTTAATGAGGGGTTTTTTTATTTAAAAAAGAAATGTAAAAATATTATGAAGAGCTCAATTTATCAAGTCAGAAACATCGGGATCAGTGCTCATATTGATTCCGGTAAAACCACACTGACCGAAAGAATCCTTTTTTTTACAAAACGAATCCATGCAATGCATGATGTCAAAGGTAAAGACGGCATAGGCGCCACCATGGATTCCATGGAACTTGAAAAGGAACGCGGTATAACCATCGCTTCGGCAGCCACATACTGTGAATGGATCGATCATGAAATTAATATTATCGACACCCCCGGTCATGTCGATTTTACAATAGAAGTAGAACGGTCTCTGAGAGTGCTCGACGGCGCCATACTTGTATTGTGTTCCGTGGGAGGGGTTCAGTCCCAGTCCATTACAGTGGACCAGCAAATGAAAAGGTACAAGGTGCCCTGTATCGCTTTTATTAACAAGTGCGATCGAAGCGGTGCCAATCCATTTCGTGTCATCGGTCAGCTCAAAGAAAAACTGGGGCACAATGCGATTGCCATGCAGATTCCCATTGGTCTTGAAGCTGACCTTGAAGGCGTTGTAGATCTTGTGACCATGAAAGCGATCTATTTTGACGGTGCCAGTGGCGAAATTCTACGGACTGAAGAAATACCACAGAACCTCTTTAATGAAGCCAAGGCACGAAGGGAAGAATTGATCGATGCGGCCTCACTGTTTTCCAACGAACTTACGGATGCTGTTCTCGAAGAAAAAGAGATCACGAATGAAATGATTGTCTCGGCAGTACGCATCGGAACGGTGGCCCGCAAAATGACACCGGTTTTTATTGGATCGGCCTACAAAAACAAAGGCGTCCAACCGCTCCTTGATGCCGTAGTGAATTTTCTTCCCTGCCCCTCCGATGTGGAGAACACCGCGCTGGACCTGGATAACAACGAGGAACCGGTTATTCTGTCCAGCGAAATGAAAAAACCGGTCGTCGCCCTGGCATTCAAGCTTGAAGACGGACAATATGGTCAATTAACTTACGTCAGGGTATACCAGGGATCTCTTTCCAAAGGAGATACGATCGTCAATATTCGCACCGGAAAAAAAATCAAGGTCGGAAGGGTTGTCCGCATGCACGCTGAGCAGATGGAAGATATCGAAACCATCCCGGCAGGATATATCGGAGCGCTTTTCGGAATCGATTGTGCTTCCGGGGATACCTTCGCTGGCTCCGGTCTCAATCTGACGATGACGTCCATGTTTGTTCCTGATCCGGTAATTTCTCTTGCCATTGTTCCGAAAGATCATAAATCCCAAATAAACATGTCCAAAGCCCTCAACAGGTTCAGTAAAGAGGACCCTACCTTCAGAACCTATGTTGACGATGAAACCAGTGAAACGATTATTGAAGGGATGGGAGAACTGCATCTTGATGTATATGTCGAACGAATGCGCCGTGAATACTCAACCATCGTTACAACCGGTCATCCGCGGGTAGCCTACAGGGAAACCATAACTCGAAAGGCCGAATTTAACTTTACCCATAAAAAACAAACCGGTGGAGCGGGACAATTCGGAAAGATTGCCGGCTTCATGGAACCATCCCCTGATGACCATTTTGTGTTTGAAAATAAAATCATCGGCGGCAAGATCCCAACCCAGTATATTCCTTCATGTGAAAAGGGTTTCAGAGAATCCATGACCAAAGGTCCAAAGATGGAATTTCCGGTTACCGGCATAAAAGTAGTGATTAACGACGGCGCAGCGCATTCGGTCGATTCTTCTGAAATGGCATTCATCGCAGCAGCACGGGGCGCTTTTCGCGAAGGTTATTTCAAGGCGGCGCCGGTCATTCTTGAACCGATTATGAAAGTTGCCGTTGAAACGCCGGCAGAATTTCAAGGTGCCGTTATGGGTCTATTGAATCAAAGAAGGGGTATTATTGTAGGTTCCCAGGATGAAGGCTCCCTTTGTGTTATTGAGGCCAGGGTACCGCTGGCAGAAATGTTCGGTTTTTCAACTGTTTTGAGATCGGCGACACAGGGCAAAGCCCAGTTTACCATGGAATTGGATGCTTACAAACAGGTTCCGCAATCAATTGCCGAGGATCTGGTCAAAAAGAAAGAAGCCGAAAAAAAACTAAAACAATAAAAGGAAAATGACGATGCTTAAAGAAAAGTTGATCCTCCAAAATCCCTTAAGATTTTTGGAAAATGAAACCGAAGACATTCTCACTGATGGTGGCTTCGGTGCCGTGCTTGCGCGGGCAGGCGTCGGTAAAACCGCAATTTTGGTTCAACTTGCCTTAAACACGCTTTTAAAAGGTAAAAATGTCCTCCATATCAGCCTGGATGATCCGGTTAAAAAACTCACCCTGTGGTATAAAGAGGTTTTCCGCCATCTGACGAAACAATACGAAGCCAGGCAAATAAACCCGATCTGGGAAACATTGCTGCCCCATCGGTTTATCATGACATTCAGGGTTGAAGGATTCAGCCCTTCCAAACTCGAAGAAAGGTTGACGGATCTGAAAGAGCAAAATATCTTTTCACCCCAAATGCTCCTTATCGACGGTTTTAGCTTTAAGGGAGACGTAAGGCAATCGCTTTCTGAATTAAAACGCCTTGCCCAAAAACATTCTCTATATGTTTGGTTTAGTGTAAGAATCCACCGCCATGAGTCACCCGATTCCACCGGTATTCCGGCCCCGTTATTGGAAGTTGCCGATCTTTTTGATATCGTCATCCAGCTCCAACCCGAAGGCAAAGAAATCCATTTAAAAACATTAAAGGGTGCGGGTGCCGACCGGCGTGTATTGCTTTTGGATCCCGCAACCATGCTGGTGAAAGACAGTGAATCCCTGTAAAAACGATTGAAGCGTATGAATCGAATCCGTGTTTTACCGTATCATTTGAGCGCCCTGCAACCCCGCTGAAACCGGACCTCTGCAATAAAACAAAAATTGAAGATCGCATTTATACATTATCATCTCAAGACCGGCGGTGTCACCACTGTTTTAAGACAGCAGGTGGAATCTATCCTCGACGCGTGTGACCCGCTTGTTTTGACAGGGGCCCTTCCTGAATCGTCCTTTCCTTGCGATACCGTTTATATCCCCGGGCTCGGTTACGATATTTTTGGAAGTGACCGGATTGAACCTGAAAGTGTGGCTTCCGCCATCATCAAAGCAATTCAGTTAAAATGGAAGGGCGAATGCGACCTTGTACACGTCCACAACCCGACACTTGCAAAAAATAAAAATTTTTTAAAAATTCTTAACGAGCTCAAAGAGAGAGGAATCAGGTTATTTTTACAGATCCATGATTTTGCAGAAGACGGTCGCCCATTCGCATACTTTTCCGAAGAGGAGTATATCAGGGACTGTCACTACGGCGTCATTAATTCTCGGGATTATACCATATTACTTAAAGCGGGCTTGAAAAGTGAAGGATTACATAAAATTTTCAACACGATTGAGCCCTTTGATCTCGCTTCAAAGGGTTCAATTTCTAAAAACCATGTTTTATATCCGATTCGGGCCATTCGGAGAAAAAATATTGGAGAAGCAATCCTTTTGTCTCTGTTTTTTAAAAACAACGCAACCCTCGTCATCACCCTTCCACCCAACAGCCCGGCAGATATTAAAAGCTATGAAGACTGGAAAGTTTTTGTAAAAGAAAACCGTCTTAATGTCACATTTGAAGCAGGTTTAACACATGATTTTTCCGATCTCGTTTTTTCTTCAGACTTTTTCATTACGACGAGTATTACAGAGGGTTTTGGGTTTTCCTTCCTAGAGCCCTGGACCGCGAATAAATTTCTCTGGGGAAGAAAATTACCGGAAATATGTCAGGACTTTGAAAAAAATTCGATTCGATTAAACCACCTTTATTCCAGTCTGAATATTCCCATGGAATGGATCGACAATGAAATGTTGTTTCACACGTGGAAAGCCGGCATAAAAAAGGCAAGTGCAATGTTCGGAATAATGATCGATGAAGCATCCGTCAAAAACGCTTATGAAAAAGCAACTGCCAACAATACCATCGATTTTGGATTGCTGAATGAACCTTTCCAAAAACAGATTATATCAACGATTTTATCCAACAGAACAAATCGAAACCGGCTGATCCGTCTTAACACTTTCCTTACAAACCCGGGCGATGTATCAAACAGGGATGACTTGATACGAAACAACATGGAGGCCGTCCTCCTCAATTACAACAAGCAAAGATATAAAGAAAATCTGATGGATACGTACGCAAAGGTGATCAGGAATGGCGTCCGGCAGAAAATAGACAAAAAAACGTTGCTTTCAGAATTTTTAACTCTAAAAAATTTCAGTTTGCTCAAATGGTGCGATTATGACGAAACATGATCAACTCCTTCACAATATCAAACCCCTTTCACCGCTCCCGACGGGTTTAAGCCCCAGCGGAAAACTCGAAGAAAAGATCCAATGTATTCTTTTTGACGTATACGGCACTCTGTTCATCAGCGGTTCAGGAGATATCAGCATAGCAAGGCAGCAATATCAGCAAACCCGAAATGTTGAAAGTCTGCTGGATAAATATCAAATAAACAAAAACCGTCAAACCATTTTAAATGACTTTTTTTTTGCTATTGAAAGCGAACACGAAAGACTTAAAAAAAAAGGGATCGGCTTCCCCGAAGTCGAAATAGATCAGATATGGACGCGTGTTCTTGAACTTGGCGATCTTGATACGGTTCGTTCATTTGCAGTGGAATTTGAACTGATCGTCAATCCTGTATATCCCATGCCGAACCTTGAAAAAATGCTTTCGATGTGTAAACATTCAAATGTTTTTATGGGCATCATCTCCAATGCCCAATTTTTTACCCCTTATCTATTTAACTGGTTCTTTGATGCAAACCCGGAAGATCTTGGTTTCAATTCGGATCTTACTTTTTATTCTCACAAATTGGGGCATGCAAAACCATCCACATTCATGTTTGACCTTGCTGCCAAACAACTCGAACAAATGTCTATATCCACATATTCGGTACTTTATATCGGAAATGACATGTTAAATGATATCTACCCAGCCAAAAAAGTGGGGTTTAAAACAGCGCTTTTCGCAGGCGATGCAAGATCGCTGAGGCTAAGAAAAAACGACCCCAAATGTAAAAACCTTTCCGCAGATATTATTGTCACAGACCTTATTCAAATTCCGGATCTGATACAATAGCGGATAGAAGCCATTTCAAACTTCCCGTGATTGATCTTTTGGTCTTTTACGGAAATTAGTTCCCAACTTGCCAATTTTCTGTTTTATTTTGGCAAAAATTTAAAAACAATCCTACAGGAAAGGCGAAAGCACAAAATGAAAAAATACTCTTATTCGTGTTTTTAAAATTTCGTGCCTCGTGATAAAATTTTTATTTTGGTTAAGGTTTTTCCGGGTTAGGATTTGTGAATGATCAGTTTATTCGATGGTTGGCAATTAAAGCTGTTTGATCCTTATGGTACTTCCGTATTTGAATTGATCAAGATTCAACTCCGAACTGTCATCAGCGTCCCTGGGAATGTCCTCCTTTATGAGCACATTTTTTTGGTTTTGATTTAACCTGAGTGTAGAATAAATCCCATTAATTGCGGTATCCGCAAAAATTACATCACTCACTTTAACTTCCGGAATTCCTTTTTCTTCGTTCGACCATTCAACAATTTCAGAGATTTTTTCCCTCAGACTCTGAATTTCAGCTTTGGAATCTTCTATTTTTTGATTAAGATCGGACATTTCAGTTGTAATTTGATCCTGTTTGGTGAAGAGACTTTCCAGCTTTTCCTCTCTGTTTTTTATTTCGAAATCCAGTTCCGAGAGCCTGGTTTCAGCATTTTCAAGTTGGGTTTTATCTCCTGTTTCTTTTATTTTTTCTATTTCATCCAATAGTTCTCTTTGTTTAACCACGGCGCGATCTTGTATTTGCACCATATCAGCAATCACTTTTTCAATGATACCCGGTTCATTTTCTATTTCTTTAAGTCGGCGGCTATATTCTGTCTGTTCTTGTTTTTTTAGCGGTAAAATGCCGCTTGTCTTTTCGACATCCTCCTTTACTTTTTTATCGAACCCGACATTAAGAATACATGGTTTTGAAATTTCAGAGCCGATCTGAATTGCCTGTATTCCTTTTTTGGCCGATACCCTGGATGATAATATTGGCCCTCCCTTTGCAATACATTTGCCACTGGTATTTATTTTTGAATCAATTATCTCCTTCAACACAAAAACATCACCCAACACTTCGATATCCGACTCATGAATATACATGGCACTGATACTACCGCCGCTTTTGATTTTGGCGCCGATTATCCCTCCGGAAACACTAATATCACCGATCATTTCTATCTCGGCTTTAAGTATCTCATTTGCCTTAAGACTGTTGCCTTTGACACGGTAGCCACTCTGAATGGTCCCGAGAACTTCGATTTTACCGTCAAAATCGACATGTCCGGTCTTTAAACCCACACCACTTGAGATTTCAAGTCTTGGTGAAACATAGATCTTGCCGATGGCTGAAATCTCTGGAATGCCATCCGTTTCTGCATAAATTTTAAGTTTATCTTCTGAAATTGAAGTGCCTTTTCCTTTTCGAAGTGTTTTATCTTGAGGTTTCGAAACCGGCAGATACCGCCCGTATACATCATGTCCGGCATGGCCTTCAACAGCCGGAATTTTTTCGGCAAGGAGATCTCCTTTTTTAACCTGGGGAATGTCTCCCCTGTCTTTAAAGTCAATCACCCCTCCATTTTTAACGGTGCCAATTTTTAGCGGGTCTATATCAAAGTAAAATTTAATTTCCGCATCTTTACCGAAGTCCGGCGATTTGCCTACTGCAATTTTAATGGGTGTGTCCCAGTTTTTTTTGTTCTCCAAATAGTCCGATATTTGTTTATCGTCCACGATCCCATATTTGATCCCTTTTATTTGGAGATGATCCTTCACATCCTGGATATTAAACGGAATAGCACTTTCCATTTTTATTGAAAAAAATGCGGTCAACTTATCTTCCGATTCGGTCAGTTCGAAATAGGAGTCATGTATTGATGTCCGGAAAGGTTCAGGAATTTCGGGTGCCTCAGGTTCAACGGCATCAATTTTCTCAAATCGCTTTTGTTTTTTTAGAATCGCATCACATTGGTCATTGGTCATCACCTTCGATTCGACCAAAATGTCACCAATCATCTTAACAGCCTTGTTTTTTTCATAACTCTTTTTTTGCTCTGTCAGAGCACGCTCAATGTCTTCCGGAGTAACAAAGCCGTTTTTTACGGCAATCATCCCGAATTTTCTATCCATCTTTCTCGTTTCAATCAATTTCTGGACAGAAAGAAGAAAATCCAGCTGGTTCTGGGAGATCATTCCTTGAGTCACAAGGATTTCTCCTAACAGCGGTTTGTTCCCGGCAAGTCTATTTTGTTTTTGAATGGACAATGCTTTCTGAATTTGTTCTTCAACAACGAATTTGTATTTTAGAGCCAACTTCCCGAAAACCAAGTAGCCATCATCTTGCGAAATTGTATCAATCTCTGTTTCCTTTAATTTCGAAACCTGAGGACTTTCTTTTTGTCCGTTTTCAGCGTCAAATTCGATCCTAAAGGAAGTGCCGCAACTCTTGCATGATACCTTGCGGCCCAAAAAAGCTTCGGGAGTTCGATATCTGCATTCACATGAGGGGCACATCGCTATTCTAATTTTTTCTATTACCATCTTTAACCGTACATTTAAATTGTATATGAACGCCCAAAAACCGATATCCTTATTTTTACCTGAATACCGTGAAAAATAAGCAGAAATCATGCCAAATACCTTATTAACAGTTTAACCTATACAGTTTCGTGTTTTCGCATGCCGAACGCTTTTAATAATTTTTTATTCGACCGTGTTACGGGCACTCTGGATTTTTTCGATGATTAATGGTTTTATTTTGTTTAATAAATTGTTGTAATCTCGAGATGTTATATTATCATCCTCAGGGTCAGATTCTTTTTATGGATAGGAAGGTGGATTTTCAAACCCTATGGTGACATGCGATTCAAACGGATTTGAATTCATAATTCCAGAGTAGGTTTAATTAACAAAATAGGGAATGATTACTGAGGATCAAATGGAATGATAGTGACATTTTTTTGACAGAATGATCCGTATCGTTTTAAAAGGTAGAAAAAACGGGGAACAGATGTAATGGATTGAACTTAATAGAGATTCCGATGGTCTTTCATCGAACATAAAACGTGATCGGCAGAACCGGTCTTACTCAACCACCCTGTATACTTTATCCTTTTCCCTGACCCTTTCCTTTACCTTCACGCCCACCAAATCTCCCGCCTGCGCCTGTTCCACAGGCTGATTTTCAATTTCCATGCTTGCGACCACTTCGGTGAAATCAGTGGTATGCCCTTTGTACCTTAAAAGATCCCCTTTTTTTATCATCCCATGGGTGATTTTTAGGGCAGCAACGCAAGGCTTGGCGTAAAAGTTGACAATGACTCCAACTTGATCTTCCGCCATAATTCCACCTCCTAAAAGAACGTAGGGGTAAAGAAGGTCTATTCTGATTTCGCTTTGAAATGAAAAAATATTCTTTTTCGTGTTTTTAAAATTTCGTGCTTTCGCGATAAAATTTTTGTTTCGGTTCAGGTTTGTCCGGGTGTTGAACGGGGGTTAAATATGTTTAATAAATTATATTTAAAATAATCGATGAATCAACATCTTGTCAAGAAGATAAGGGGGAGCGAAGGGCTAAGCTATTGACAAATTAAACGTTTAATGCACTAATACCCTAAAACTTTTTTGATGCGCCATTAAACCGGACATTAAGTTTATTTTCTTTCCAAAGGAGCAGCGGATGAAAAAGAAATGCGAATTGAAACCTTCGGATCTTAGGTCCTTATGTGACCCCAATATGTTTTCATTTAAAAATACCTCTGAAGTCAATCCCTTGGAAGAGGTCATCGGCCAAGAGCGAGCGGTTCAGGCCATCGAATTTGGCCTGAACATGAAAAGTCCAGGATATAATATGTTTGTCACGGGGATAGAAGGTACCGGAAAATCGACCATTATCACAGATATCGTCAACCGCCATGCCAAAAAATTACCCTCACCGGTTGACTGGTGCATGGTCAACAATTTTAAGGATGAATATCGTCCCAAGGCCATTTCCGTTCCCACACGGAAAGCCGGACGGTTTTCCAAAATCATGAACAAGTTAATTGACGATCTTAAACGAGAGCTACCCAAAGCCTTTGAGCATGAATCATATCATCAAAGACAATCTGAAATCCAAAAACAATATTCTGAAAAACAGAAGGATATGTTTAAAAAACTCGAAGCATTTGCGACTGAACATAATATCCATATTAATAGAACCAAAACCGGATATCAAACCATCCCCATTGTGAAAGAAAAGCCGATCTCTCCGGAAGAATTTCTCGCCCTTCCAAAGGAAAAACAGGTTGAGATCGAAGAAAATATCAGCGTGGTACAATCCGAAATCGATTCCACAATTCGGGATATGAACAAGATTAATCAGGCGATGGGTTCGGAGATTGAAAAACTGATTCAGGAAATCGCACTGTTTGTTGTAAAACAGCGAATAGACCTAACTAGAGATGAATTCAAAACATCCAAGGATATTTTGGCCTATCTGGACGAAGTACAGGCCGATGTCCTTGAAAACGTCCAGGATTTTCTCGCGCCTGACGAAGTAAAACCACCTTTCGAAGGTATGATGTTTCAAGCTGCAAAGCCCTCTTTTTTGCGTTATCAAATCAATGTGCTTGTGGATCAAAAGGACGTAAAAGGCGCACCGGTTATATTTGAAACAAACCCCACCTATAAAAATGTTTTTGGCCACATTGAAAAAAGGGCCTATATGGGAACAGTGACCACAGACTTTTCCATGGTTCAGGCTGGATCACTATTGAGGGCCAACGGCGGTTATCTGATCATGGAAATCGAATCTATCCTCATGAACCCTTTTGTATGGGAAGCGCTGAAACGGGCACTTCAAAATAAACTGTTATTTATTGAAGATATGGCCGCTGGAATGGGGTTTAGCACCTCTTCATTGCGTCCTGAACCTATTCCACTGGAAGTCAAGGTGATTTTATTGGGTAGCTATCATCTGTTCCATTTGCTCCAGAACTATGATTCTAAGTTCAATAAAATATTCAAGGTGAGAGCAGACTTTGATCATGAAGTTGTGAAAAATAAAGATACCATTCAAAAATATGCCCGTTTCATCGCCAGGAGTTGCAAGGAGGAAAGTCTTCTCCCGCTAACACCGAAAGGTGTTGCCGCCATCGTAGAATACGGTGAAAAATATATATCCAACAAGCACAAACTTTCCATCAGGTTCGGGCCCATTATTGGAATTTTAAGAGAGGCCGATTACTGGTCTCGAAAACGGAACGCGCGGTTGGTCACTGACAAGGATGTGATCAAGGCATTCAATGAATACAGATTTCGGTATAATCTGTATGAGGAAAAAATTCATGAATCGTATGTGGATGATACGATCATGATCGATGTTGAAGGAGATGAAGCCGGCCAGGTGAATGCACTTGCCGTTTTTCAAATCGGCGACATCTCATTTGGACGTCCCTCCCGTATCACTGCCGAAACCTACATGGGGAAGCAAGGCGTCATCAACATTGAGCGTGAAGCCAAGCTAAGCGGAAAAACCCACGACAAGGGCGTCCTGATTCTTTCCGGATACTTGGGCCGGACTTTTGCTCAAAACTATCCTTTGAGTTTATCCATCAGTATCACCTTTGAGCAGAGTTACGGCGGAATCGACGGGGACAGTGCTTCATCAACGGAGCTCTATGCCATTATCTCAAGCCTCTCTGATACCCCTATTCATCAAGGAATTGCAGTCACCGGTTCCGTGAATCAAAAAGGAAAAATTCAGGCCATCGGCGGTGTGAATCAAAAGATTGAAGGTTTTTTTGATGTCTGTAAAGCCAAGGGACTGACCGGCAAACAAGGGGTTATGATCCCCAAAGCCAATGTTAAAAATTTAATGCTCAAAAAAGAGATCATAGATGCTGTAAAGAGCGGAACGTTTCATATCTATCAAGTCTCAACAGTTGAAGAAGGCATCGAAATATTAACCGGTTTCCCGGCAGGAATACCCGACGAAAATGGCAACTATCCTGAACCAACTGTTTATGGGAAAGTACAGAAAAAGCTTAAAGGATATCTTGAGCGATCATTTAAGCTTAAAAAACAGCTTGAAACCGAAGACGAGAATAACGGATAGGTCAATTTTCATAAGAAACGGATGCTGTGAACATCATCACCACATTCATAAAAGGAATCCTTATCATTGAGCCCAAAACGTTTACCGACAAACGCGGCTTTTTTATGGAGACCTATAACCAGCGAAAATATTTTGAATCCGGTATCAAAACGAAATTTGTCCAGGATAATCTTTCGTGTTCCTTTAAAAACACCGTGAGAGGCCTTCACTTCCAAATCAGACATCCCCAGGCCAAACTGGTACAGGTCATTTCCGGCAAAATCTTTGATGTTGCGGTTGACCTCAGACCCGGATCTTTAACCTTCGGCAGATGGATTGGCACCCACCTATCGGATGAAAACAGACGTCAGATGTTTATTCCGGAGGGTTTTGCCCACGGCTTTTGCGTCCTGAGTAACATCGCACATTTTTATTACAAATGCTCAGACTTTTATGCGCCGGATGATGAAGGCGGCATTATCTGGTCTGATCCGGATATCGGTATTGAATGGCCGGTTACAAACCCGGTTATTTCAGAAAAAGACAAACAGTATCCAAATCTGTCTGACCTTACCGCTGAACAGCTTCCATTTTCGAAAACATAAGATCTGTAAATGATAAAAACACCGCAAAAAGTGGAGCTCCTTGCGCCGGCAGGTAATTTTGAGAAGTTGGAGATTGCCATTCACTATGGTGCAGACGCGGTGTATCTGGCAGGTAAAGAATTCAGTCTCAGAAACTTTTCTCAAAATTTTACCCTTGTTGAACTTCAACACGCAGTCAAATATGCCCACAAACATAACGTGAAAGTTTATGCGGCATGCAATATATATTCAAAAAATAACGAGCAAAAATCCATTTCAGATTATCTTTATTCATTAAGAGACATCGGGATAGATGCCCTTATTGTAGCGGATCCCGGAATATTCATGACGGCATCCAAGCTTATTCCACAAATTCCCATCCATTTAAGTACGCAAGCCAATACAACCAACTTTAACAGTGCCCTTTTTTGGCAGTCTCTTGGAGTGAAAAGAATTAATATTGCGAGAGAGTTGGCTTTAAAGGAGATCAGAGAAATCGTCCTTGGTTGTGATCTGGAAATTGAGGCCTTTGCTCACGGCTCAATGTGTATTGCATATTCGGGGAGGTGTCTTTTAAGCAGTTTTATGGCGAAGCGTGACAGTAACCGGGGAATGTGCACTCAATCCTGCAGATGGAAATATGCCGTGGTGGAAGAATTCAGACCCGGCCAATATATGCCCATGGCTGAAGATGATCGGGGAAGCTATCTGTTCAGTTCAAAGGATTTGTGCATGATTGAACACATCCCCGAACTGATTGGAACGGGTATCGTTTCACTGAAAATCGAAGGGCGAATGCGGAGCATTAACTATCTGGCATCAGTGGTTAAAATTTACCGTGAAGCCATCGATGCATATTATGAGAACTCAAAAGGCTATAAAGCTAAAGACTGCTGGCTTTACGAACTTGACGCTGTAAGTAACAGAAGTTACTGCACCGGTTTTTATTTTAATGACCCCGATCAAATATCCCCGACCTATGAAAATATCAGAAATCACGGTCATACATTTGTTGGAAGGGTCATCGGCAAATCCGGAAAGCACGTTATAAAGCTCGATGTGCGAAACAAGATTTTTAACGGCGACACAATTCAAATATTGGGTAAAAAAGGACCCGCAAGCCGTAATAAAATCAGTGCAATATTTGATCACTTTGGGACGCCTTTGGCTTTTGCCCAGCCGGGCAGCAAGGTGTTGGTTGAAATAAAAAAGGATTGTTCAATTAACGATCTCATCAGAAGGATTGATTAAAAGGGAATATGATGAAGGGCTATATTCAGGTGTATACCGGCAACGGAAAAGGAAAAACAACGGCGGCTTTGGGTCTGTCAATACGAGCAGCCGGCGCCGGTCTTAAGGTTTTTATCGGACAGTTCATCAAGATGGGCGAATACAGCGAATTAAAAGCCCTCAAAAGGTTTGAAGATTTGATAACAGTGGAACAGTTCGGAAAGGGCCGGTTTATCAAAGGCAAACCCTCCGCACAAGACATCGAAGCCGCCCGGAAGGGCATCGAAAGAATCAAAACGATCCTCTTAGCGGGTGAACACCATGTCGTCGTTATGGAGGAAGCAAATGTCGCTGCCGGGCTTGGGCTTCTATCTGTGCAGGATATACTGGAAATTATGACTGAAAAACCCGAAGAAATCGAACTTGTTATCACTGGAAGGGGGGCGGATTCTCGAATCATCGAAAAGGCCGATCTGGTGACCGAGATGAAGGAGGTTAAGCATTATTTCCAAAAAGGTGTCCTGGCCCGAATCGGAATTGAAAAATAATCCATCTTCCCACCTATTCTTTATCAATAAGTTTTACTGCTGCTTCAAACTTTTTGCTGATCGAAAGCGTCATTTCGGCGGCATCTTCCAACAATAAAGCGGTTTTTCTCTTGTTTTTCCCTTTTGCTTTTTGCGCCCAATCCCTGTATGTTTGCGCATGATCGTCATTGTGCTTTATCCAGTGTTCAAGCATTTTGATCATTTTTTCATCAAACGACAGATTGGCTTTTATCTCATGGTCATGCTGATGATGTGTCATTTATATTTTCCTTTGAACATATCTTCTTTGAGGAAAAAGACCCGGTAGAATGTTATACGCTATTCGGTTACCATTCTTTATAATTTTAATCAACAACCGTCAATACGGACATTTGCAAAAAGTTGAAATTTACCTTTTATA
>Ga0210134_1000041_pt1 | contig 15325 bp, 10 predicted proteins | sample RushSE_CattailNL_3_FD_185565 | JGI IMG/M metagenome (GOLD analysis project Ga0210134, IMG submission 185565) | Wetland microbial communities from San Francisco Bay, California, USA, that impact long-term carbon sequestration - RushSE_CattailNLB_D2... | ecosystem: Environmental > Aquatic > Marine... | reverse complement strand
TGGTCTACAACTTCACTTATGCCTATGTCCACATGGCCGTGAAGAGCATGTTCGACCCCTACATCCCCAACAACGACGGTTGTGCAAGGCCCATTACGCTGAAAATACCGGAAGGAACCGTGGTGAACTGCAAGTTTCCTGCGGCTGTGGCGGCGCGGATGCAAATCGGTCACTTTATGACCGAGATCATTTATCGAGCGCTGGCCAGGGCGGTTCCCAATCAGGTGATCGCGGCAAGCGGAGGCACGCCCGCGACGATGAATGTTTTTTACGGGAGAAGGAAAGACGGAAAGCCATGGCATTCCGTGATCATCCGGGGAGGGGGCATGGGCGCCAGCGCGTCAACGGACGGCCACTATGTCTCCATTTTCCCGGCCAACGGGGCAAACACCCCTGTGGAGATATTCGAAAGCGACACGCCTCTTGTTGTGGAAAAGCGAGAACTTCTCACCGACTCCGGAGGAGCCGGCAAGACGAAAGGGGGCTTGGGTCGCAGGGTTGTTTTCAAAATTCCCGATGACGAGTATGCGCCTGTGCCGCCGGTGAATCTCGGGATCCAGTCCGGGAGATACCGGTACCCCCCGGAGGGGCTGTTCGGCGGCAAGCATGGAGCAAAAGCCCAGTTTCTGGTCAGCGGTCAGCCCGGCAATCCGTTTGGACTCACCCGGATGAAACCGGGCGATGTGATCAGCATGGATGCCGCAGGCGGTGGGGGGTTCGGAGACCCGCTGGACCGCGATCCAGAGGTGGTGCAGGAAGATGTGATTCAAGGCTATGTGAGCATCGAGAAAGCAAGAGAGGATTACGGCGTGGTCATCGATCCCGGCACCATGAAGGTGGACTCCTCGGCGACAGAAAGACTACGGCGGTCCATGAGAATGGCCGCCTGATCAAAATCCCCTCCGACTCTTCCTTCGACGAGCTCAGGACAGGCTCTTTATGGAGGGGGAAGTGTGGAAAAGTTGTCTCCATGGTCTGAGGTGTCATTCCGGCGGAAGCCGGAATCCAGGATTCACAAGGGGACATGGATATTCTGCATTCTGAATTCCGTCTACTGACTTCTTAATTCTAAAAGGAGAAGAACCTATGGATCAGGAAAAGAAACTCTACCCCACTGGGCATAACCCGCTTTTCATCAAACCTTCCCGCCCCATGCCGAACGAAGTGGCCATGATCGGCGCTGGAACCATCGGCCCGGACATCGGGTACTACATCAAGACGGCATTGCCGAACATCAAACTCTACCTCGTGGACGTGGTGGAGGAACCGCTCAAGAACGCGCAAAAGCGGTTCGAGGGCTATGCGAAGAAGGCGGTGGAGAACAAGAAGATGAAGGAGGACAAGGCCAGGGAGGTCCTCGCAAACATTGTCTACACCATGGACTACAACCAGATCAATAACTGCGATCTCGTGATCGAAGCGGCCACGGAGAACATTCCTCTCAAGCAGAAGATCTTTGAAACCGTGGAGAGCATCGTCCGTCCTGAAACGATCATCACCTCGAACACCAGTTCCATTCCTGCGGACAGGATTTTCAACAAAATGAAAATACCGGAAAGGACGACCATCACCCACTTCTTCGCTCCCGCATGGCGCTCCCTGCCCGTGGAGGTGATCCGCTGGGAGAGGTCGAGTCAAAAGACGGTGGACTATCTCTTCTGGTTCTTCGGCCAGACAGGAAAGGTGCCTATCATCACGGACAACGTCCTCTGCTTCATGCTGGACCGGATCTTTGACAACTGGTGCAACGATGCGGCCTATCTCCTGCCCTATGCCACGGCGAGCCAGATCGACAAAGTGACTGAGGAATTTGTGGGAGGAGGCCCCTTCTTTGTTCTGAACATGGCCAACGGAAACCCCATCATCACCGAAACCAACACCCTCCAGATGGAAGAAGGCGCTCACTACAAACCGGCCTCCATCTTCCAATCCGTGGACCGCTGGCTCACGAAACGCCCGGGGTCCAAAGTGGATGTGCCTGAGGATGTCAAAAAGATCGTGAGGGATCGGATGCTGGGCATTCTTTTCTCCCAATGCTTCGACATCGTTGACCGGGGGATCGGCACGCTGGGTGACCTGAACTACGGTTGCCAGATCGCCCTTGGTTTCAAGAAAGGGCCTTTGGACATCATGAGGGACCTGGGGGAAGCCGAGGTCAAACGGATCATGAAGAAATTTGAAGAAGACAGGCCCGGCTATCCGCAGCCGAAAAAGGTGTTTTCGTTCTACCAGGATTTCAATCGATTCCTTCTGGTCGATGAGATGGACGGGGTGATCGTGATCACCCTGAGACGCCCTGAGGCGCTCAATGCCATCAGCGACGAGATCAACAACGAGATTCTAGGGGTGCTCAAGAAGTATGCGGATGCCCCGGCCGTCAAAGGCTTTGTCATTACCGGTTACGGGAACAGAGCCTTCTCAGCAGGTGCCGACATCGGCAAATTCCCTCAGACCCTCGGGAACTTCAACGCAGCGGCTCAGTATGCAAAGGACTGCGCGGAAGTTCAGCTCTTCATGGACAAGATGAAGAAGCCCATTGTGGCTGCGATCAACGGCATGGCCTTGGGCGGAGGGTTCGAGGTTGCCCTTCGGTGCCACAGCATGGTGGCCACCAAGAGCGCCTTCTTCCAGTTCCCGGAAATTACCCTCGGGATTCTTCCAGGCATCGGCGGATGCATTGTTCCCTACCGCAAGTGGCCCCAAGGAGCAAAGCTCTTCCATGAGATGATCTGTGTGGCCAGGCCGATCAATGCCAAGGAAGCCTTGGAGATCGGCATGGTGGCGAAGCTCGTGGATGATATCCCTGAGCTCATCAAGGCGGCCGTGGAGGAGGTCGAGAACCTCCAGGGTAAGTTGAAGAGAATTCCAGACGGGAAAATAGAGATTCCCGAATTCTCGATTCCTGATCCCCCTGCGGCGGGAAAGCAGGTGCTGAGCAAAGAAGCGGTCGCCATCACCATGAAGACGATCAAAGCAGGAGCGGCTGCAGCCACTTTCGCCGAAGCGTTGGAGATCGGCTACAAGGGATCTGCGGAGATCGCTTGCACTGACGCCGCAAAAGAAGGCATCACTGCTTTTCTGGAAAAACGACGACCCGAGTTCAAGAAGTAAGAAGCGTCTCTTTGCCCTGATTCACCCAAAGCCTGCTTCGATATCCATCGGGGCAGGCTTTGTCGTCCTCCCATTTGCGTTCACACCCAATGCAGTGGCGTTGGAACCTTCTCTTTGTCAACGTCTTGAGCCCACTGCGCCGGGATAGCCTGCTCGGCTGAGTGGGGCGACGGAGATCTCCTCGCAGCCTCCCTTCTCTTGATGTCGCTACCAATGCCATACAGACCGGGGAAAAACTCTCATGGGACCTGCCCTGATTACTCATGTCAGAAGCTTCCTTTGCTTGCACTTCCTAGGAAGATGCTGGCGCAGGTTTCTGGTCTGATCCATGCCTTGGTTTCTGCTTGACAAGGGGCTATCTTTAGCCTAGATGATCGCGAGAAGATGAAGAGGAAATCAAGCGCCATTGCTCTCGAGAAAGGAGGATGAGAAATGGGTACTGTGAAAAGGCTATCCTTGTTTGCTATGGTGATGCTCGTCGTCGCCGGGTTCGCGACATTTCCAGGACAAGCAGACGCGCAGAAAATAGAACTTTCCCTGGCCAATGAGGCGCCACCGTTCTTTGTCTACACCATCGTATCTGAAAAATTTAAGGAACTCGTGGAAAAGAAAGTCGGGAATAAGGTCACAGTTAAGATTTTTCATTCCGGTCAGCTTGGGGGAGAGAAAGACACAATCGAAGGCGAGATCATCGGTACCGTGGATATGGCCATTGTGCAAAGCTCACTCCTCGCCCTCTGGGAACCTCAGATGGTCTACATCGATATTCCTTTTCTTTACAGGGATATTGATCACGCCATCAAGGTGATGAACGGGCCTATCGGACAATCCATCAACACGAAGATGGAAAAGCATGGCGTTAGGGTGCTTGCCTGTATGAACCTGGGCTTTCGCAGCATTTACAACAGGGTGAAACCCATATACAAACCGGCGGATGTGGCAGGCATGAAATACCGTGTTATCCAGAACCCCTTGTTTGTGGATCTTATCAATTCTTGGGGCGCCAAGGCTGTTCCCATGAATTTCGGCGAGGTCTACACTGCCCTCCAGCAAGGCGTGCTGGATGCGGCGGGGCTGGAACCGTACAGCTATGAAATCATGAAGCACTATGAACCGGCGCCTTTCTTCTCCATTACCGACCACATCTACCAGTCCTTTGTCTTCACCATGTCGAAAAAGAAATTCGATGCCCTTCCAGCCGATGTGCAAAAGGCCATCGAGCAGGCAGCGACCGAGGTGATTCCTCTGGGCGTGCAGATCACCAAAGACATTGACTACAGAATCATCGGAAAGCTCGTGAGGGAAAACAAGGTTCTTTTCAACGTTGCCGACAAAGAGGCCTTCAAAGCGGCTTCAAAGGCAGTGACGGACAAGTACTCCCAAAAGGTCGGCATGGACGTTGTTGAGAAGATCAAGGCCGTCAAGTAGTTTTGCGCAAACATCGATGGGGAGCCCCCTTGAAGGGGGTTCCCCTTCATCTTCTTTGACGCAAGAAGGTTATGATTGCGGGAAAAATCTTAGCCTAATCCGTTCTCGCCGGCTACGTGCTGGACTTCAATGCTTTGCACCTCTGGATCTCCCGGTAGATGTCTTCCGGCCGCATAGGGGTTCGGTGCATCCTCACACCAATGGCGTCGTAGATTGCATTTCCAATCACGGCAGCGGGGGGCGCCATGGTGGGTTCGCCCAGGCCTTTTGCTCCGTGGGGACCGCACTGTGCCGGCACCTCAAAGATGAGAGGTTCAGTCTCAGGGACATCCAGGGATGTGGGCAATTTGTAATCATGAAAGCCCGGATTTTCCACCTCGCCCTTCTCTCCTATACGAAGTTCTTCCGTTAGAGCAAAGCCCAGACCCATGGAAACCCCTCCCTCGATCTGCCCCTCAACAGCTCTGGGGTTGATCGCTCTCCCCACATCATGGCCGGCCACGTATTTCTTTATTTCCACCTGGCCCGTCTTGGGGTTGATCTCTACCAGGGCTGCGTGACAGCCGATGGTGACCCCCTTGAAAGCGGTGAAGGAAAGGCCTTTCACCCGGGTGGGATCGATCTCGTCCATTTCAGGCAGAAGGTGGGCCGTACCGATCACGGGTCCTCCTTCCTTGATGTGACGATCGTAGGACAACTCGGCGAAGCTAGCCCGCTCCTTGGGGTTCTCTTTGACATACACCCATCCGTTTTGGGTCCCCAGGGCTGTAACGTCCACTTTGAGTTTCTTGGCAGCCTCCTTGAAAAGCTCCTCCCTGGCCCTTGATGCAGCCATTTGGGCCACTTTGCCTACGGTGTGAGCCCCACGGCTGCCGCCGGTTCCGTGGTCATAGGTCACCTGATCCGTGTCACCCTGAACAAGTTGGACATCCTCCGGCCGAACCCCCAGCTCCTCTGCCACGATTTGGGGCACACTGGTGTAGAGGTAGCCCGTGCCCATATCCACCGCTCCTGTCAAGAGCGTCACGGTCCCATCCTCATTGATCTTTACCGTGGCAGAGGTGGACCATCCACCGCTCAGCCAGAAGACACAGGCCATGCCCTTACCCACATTCTCTTCTTTTCTTATTTTCCCCCATCCGATGGCTTCGGCTGTCTCGCTGACCACCTTTTTGTAATCGATGTCCACCAAAGGCTGACCGACCCCGGTCTTCTCCCCTTTTTCGAGGAGGTTCTTCAGTCGGAAATCGAGCGGGTCCATCCCAATGGCCTTGGCCAGAGTGTCCGTGTGAGATTCCAAGGCAAAGGTTGTCTGGGGAGCTGCGGGGCCTCTCATGCTCCCGCAATTCATCTTGTTGGTGTACACACAGAATCCCTCGATGAGCAGGTTGGGGATCCTGTAGAGCCCACCCACGAGCTGACAGGCAAGGGTGACCGCCGTAGGGCCGTTTCCGGAATAGGCTCCAGTGTCAAAAACCAGTTTGACATGCCTTGCCACCAGGGTGCCGTCTTTCTTGACGCCTGACTTCACCCAAAAGCGCGTCTGATGGCGCGGTGTGGTCGAAAGGAACTCCTCGTCTCTTGAATAAGTGATTTGCACAGGTCTCCCGCATTTCCTGGCCAAAACCACAGCATAGGGCTCCACGATGAGCTCCAGTTTGCCTCCGAACCCGCCCCCGACCTTGGTTGCAATCACGCGGATGGCGCTGATGGGAATCTTCAGGGACTGGGACAAGTACCTTCTCATGGCAAAGGGTTTCTGCGTCGTTGACCAGACAGTGATGCGGCCGTGCACATCCACTTCAGCCATGGCCGCATGGGTTTCTATGCTCGCCTGGTGCTGGATCTGGGTTGTGAAGGTCTCTTCGAGGGTGACATCCGATTCGGCAAAGCCCTTTTCCAGATCTCCCACTTTGACGTTGGCGATCGTGCAGATGTTCCCTTCTTTTTCAGCTTCGAAACTCGCTTCGTATTCGTGAAGGGATTCATGAATCACGGGCGCGCCCGGCGCCAGGGCTTCGTGGACGCCCAGAACGGCTTCTAGGGGCTCGTATTCGACCTCGATGAGGTCAAGGGCCTTGGCTGCAATCTCCTCGTCGACAGCAGCCACAGCAGCCACGGCATCTCCTCGGTATCTCACTTTCTCTGTGGCGAAGACCTGCCGGTCCTTAATGTCCACGCCGAAATAACCCTGGGAAATCTCATGCCCTGTTACGACCGCCAGAACACCTTCAAAGCGCTCTGCTCGTGATGTATCGATGCTCCTGATTCGGGCGTGAGCATGGGCGCTCCTCAGAATCTTTCCGTAAGCCATCTTCGGCCGGGTGATATCCGCTCCGAACCGAGAAACTCCTCTCACATGTTCCAGGGAATCCGATCGGCGAATACTCCGTCCGATGGCCCTCTCCCCTTCGGAGGAGGGAACGACCGCCTTCTTGGCCACGGCGTCCACAGCATCAAGGATCTTCTTGTAGCCCGTACACCGGCAGAGGTTTCCAGAGAGAGCTGTCTTGACTTCTTCTCGATCCGGATTCGGGTTCCGGTCGAGAAGGCTTTTTGCGGACATGAGCGCGCCCGGAGTACAGAAACCGCACTGCACGGCACCGTGCTGCACAAAGGACTCCTGCAGAGGATGCAGTTTTCTCGCATCTGGGGCTAGACCTTCCACCGTGAGGATATCCGCTCCGCTGCAATCTGCAGCAAGGACCAGGCAGGCATTAACGGTCCTGCCGTCTAGAATCACCATGCAGGCTCCGCATTCTCCGGTGCCACAGCCTTCCTTTGTGCCGGTAAGTCCCAGGCGCTCTCTCAAAACGCTGAGGAGAGTCTCATGCGGTTGGACATCCAGCGTGACCGGTTTTCCGTTGACCACGTAAGACACTCTATAATTCATCAAGGCTTTTTCCTCACTTCCCGGACGCCTCCTGCTCGGTCATGAGTGACGTGATCAGCTTTTCCACCAGGACCGCAATCATCTCTCTCCGGTAATCGGCGGAAGCCCGAAGGTCGGAGATGGGGCTGGCTTCGCTCATGGCTATTCGCCCTGCCTCCGTGATCCGGTCTCCAGTGATTCGCTCGACTCCGAGATGCGCTTCCGCTCCCCGGGCACGGTAAGGCTTCGGGGCCACTGCTCCGAGAGCGATCCTGATTTCGGAGAGCTTGGATGATTTTTCCGCGTTCAAGGAGACGCAGACATTCACGATGGCGATCTCCTGAGCTTTTCTTGTGCCCAGCTTCTCGTAGCGAGCCTTCAGATTTCTTGCCTTCTCGAGCACAAACCCTTTCAGAATCTCACCCCTGCGCAAAACCGTGCGAGAAGGACCGGTTATGAACTCTTCAACGGGGGTTTGTTTCTCCCCTCGGGGTGACCAAACGACGGCTCTTGCCCCGTAGACGAGAAGCGGCGGTGCCGTTTCGGCAGAGGGGGAGGCGTTCACAATGTTGCCTCCGATGGTTCCCAGGTTCCGGATAGAGGGAGACCCCACCAGGCTTGAAGCTTTGGCAAGGGCAGGAAACTCCTGCCGAAGGACAGGGGAGCCTGCCACGTCAGCGTGACTGGTCATGGCCCCGATGAAGACGTCTCCAGCCTTATCCTGCCTTATTCCTCGAAGCTCGGAAATCCTTTTGAGGGACACGATCTTTATTCCTTGCTCACTCCTTTGAGGGAGCCGGTTCAGGAGATCGGTGCCCCCTCCAAGAAGTCTGGCTCCTTCCGGATAAAGGCGGAGCAGCTCCGAAGCCTCTCGCAGCGTCTCGGGCTGAAAGTACTCACGGATGCTGTAGTTCCGAACCATAACGTCCTACCTTGTGGCATGATGAGACATGGGGAAGCCACATGTTTTGAAGGGTGGTCCATGGCAGCAGACTTCCCGGTACCACCAACGGCGGATGTCGTCAAGGAAAAGTTGGAGAGTGACTGAGACCTGCATGGCTTGACGGCTGGGATCCGCCCTGCCCTTCTTCCTGCGTGTCCCAGCCGCCGCCGAGGGCCTTGTACAGGGCGACCAGGTTGGTCGATATGGTTTGAGTGCTCTGGGCTAGAGCATCTTGGGTGAGGAAGAGAGCCCGCTGAGCCTGCAGCACGTTGAGAAAATCGGTCTGACCCTCGGTGTAGAGTCTGATCGATAGATCAACGGCTTTCCGGTTGAAAGCGACGGCATCCCCTAGTGCTTTTCGGTGTTCCTGCTCCTTGCTTAATGCGATCAAGGCAGCCTCTACCTCCTGCAGCGCATTAAGGAGCGTCTTTTGAAAGACAATGAGGGACTGCACCTGCAGGGCCTCTCGCTGGGCGATGTCTGACCGGACGCGGCCCATATCGAAGACTCGCCAGGTCACCGATGGACCGATATTCCACAGCCGGCTGGTCCAGTCGAGCCAGGAGCCAAGGTCAGAGGCTCTCAGACCGATCGAACCGGAGATCATGAACCTGGGAAAGAGGTCGGCCTCAGCCACACCGATCCGCGCTGTGGCTGCATGAACTCCTGCTTCGGCCTGCCGGATGTCGGGGCGCCTGCGAAGCAGGTCTGAGGGAACGCCCACCGGAGCTGAAGGCGGAGCGGTTGGAATGGCTAAAGCCGGTGCCAGTTCCTGAACCAGCGTGGCCGGCGCCCTGCTCAGCAAAACGCTTAGACTGTAAATGGTTTGCCGGGCAGATGCTTCCAGCAAAGGGATCACGGCGGCTGTGGTCGCCACCTGGGCCTCGGCGTTGGCCACATCCAGGCCGCTCGCGAAACCGCCTTCGAAGCGCTGTCGCGTCAGTTTGGCGCTGTGTTTCTGGGCTTGGAGATTTTGCTGGGCAATGGCGATTCGTTGCTGGAACGCTCGAAGGTCAATGTAGTTGCGCGCTACCTCTGCGGTCAGCGTCACGAGCACGTCACGGCGCGCTTCCACACTGGCCCGGAGATCAGCGTCAGCAGCCTCGATGCTGCGCCGGACGCCTCCGAAGAGGTCCAGTTCCCACGCTGCATCAAAGCCTGCGAAGTACTGGTTGGTGGTCACCCTGACCGTGCGTTCATTCAACCCGCCGGCATCGGTCGTCGGAGAGACTGACGCCTCGCTGCGCTGGTAAGACGCGGCGGCGTCGAGCGTTGGGCCAAGGAACGATTCGGCAATTCCCCTTGCGGCGCGAGCCTGGCGAACACGCGCTTCAGCGAACTTGAGGTCAAGGTTGGACTCCACCGCTTGCTCTACGAGGGAGGCCAGCATGTTGTCGTCAAAGACCGCCCACCAGCGGGTGAGGTCCTTCTCTGCAGGGGTGATGGCGGGCAAGGGAGCAGGGCCTGCCCACACGGCAGGGACCTGTGCTTCCGGCGGCTTGAAGTCCGGGCCAACCGCGCATCCAGCCGCCATGATGAGGCAGAGCAGAAACCCGGGCCAGAGGACCCATCGGATCTGAACCAAACTAGGGTGCGAGACTTTCAACACGTAACATCTCCAACAGGTCATTCGTAGCGCAGGGCCTCGATAGGGTCCAGCCGTGAGGCTTTCCAAGCCGGATAGAATCCAAAGGCAATGCCCACGCCAGCGGATACCAGCACGGCTGCAGCGATCGCAGCGGGCGAAGTCTCCACGGGCCAGCGCAGGAAAAGCCACACAAGATGGGAGCCGCCGTGGCCCAGCAGAATTCCCATGGCCCCCCCGACCAGGCAGAGTGCGACCGCTTCGACCAGGAACTGGCGCAGGATGTCGCGAGCCCGAGCACCGACCGCCATGCGCAGCCCGATCTCCCGTGTCCGCTCAGTGACTGAAACGAGCATGATGTTCATGATCCCCACACCGCCCACCACGAGCGAGATCATGGCCACGCACAGCAGCAGGTTGGTCATCAAGTTCGTGGTGGAGGTCAGAGTCTTGGTCATCTCCGTCATATCGCGGAGGGTGAAATCCTCGGGTTCACCGGGCCGGATCCGGTGGCGTTCGCGCAGCACCTCCGTGATTTGCTGGATGGCCGCAGGGATCTCCTCCGGGCTCCGGGCCGCAGTAAGAATTTGGTCGATGTTGGCGAAGCGCACGGGCATCGGGTTGTTGGCGGCCTGTACCGCAGAGCGTTCCGGGTAGAGTTCAGGCTGGCCACCGGGGTAGACGTTGCTCAAGGTGTTCACTGAACTCCCGGAACCGCTACTGATGCTCTGGTTCGCAGTGGTGAGCGTAGAGCCGGTGACGCGGTATTTGATGGTGGTCCAGGGAGCCAGGAGAATGTCGTCCTGGTCGCTGCCCATCATGTTGGCTCCTTTGGCGCTCAATACCCCCACCACCCGAAACAAGACGTTCTTAATGCGGATCTCCTTTCCGATGGGAGACTCTCCTTGAAACAGCTCTTTGACCAGGGTTTGACCGAGCAGGCACACCTTATTGCCATTGAGGACGTCCCGGTCCGAGAAGAGCTCTCCTTCATCAAGAGGGGTCCAGTCCCGCACATCCAGGAACGCAGCCGTGGTGCCGAGCATGGTTGGAGGGACCCAGTTGCGGTTGCCGTAGACGACCTGGGTGCGAGCCCGCACAATGGGCGCAGCGTTGCGAACAGCCGGGCAGTCACGAAGAATCGCCTCGCAGTCTTCAGGCGTCAGGGTCGTGCGGCTGCCCATGCCGAAGGTCACCCCGCTGCTGGTGGCGGTGCCCGGGACCACCAGGAGAACATTGGCGCCCATGCTGGCAATGGCCTTCTTGATGGCCGAGGAGGAGCCCTCGCCGATTTCCATCATGGCAATGACCGCCCCGACACCGATGATGATCCCCAGCGTCGTCAGCATGGCTCGCATGGGGTTGCGCCGAAGCCCTTTCATGGCTGTTTTGACGGTGCGGTAAGCTTTCATCGTCCATAACCCCTTTCTGGCGCAAAACGTGTGAGTTCTGCGGGGGGCTCGGGAGCTTTCGCAGCGGTCGCAGAAGAATCGTCAACGATTACCCCGTCGTAGATCTGGATGATACGCCGGGCATGCCTGGCCACTAGGGCGTCGTGGGTAACTAGGATGATGGTAATGCCGTCTTCCTCATTCAGTTGCTGGAACATACGGAGAACGTCTTCGCTCGTTCGAGAATCAAGATTTCCTGTCGGTTCGTCCGCAAAAACGAGGGAAGGGCGGTTGATGAGAGCCCGGGCAATGGCCACGCGTTGCTGCTGTCCGCCCGAGAGCTGGGAGGGTTCGTGGTCAAGCCGGTCTTCGAGGCCTACCCGCCGAAGCATGTCCACGGCTCGCCGGCGAGCCTCGCGATCGGAGAGATGGTCCGACGTGTAAGAGAGGGGCATGGCCACGTTCTCGAGGGCATTCGTGCGAGGAAGAAGGTTGAAGTTCTGGAAGACAAAACCGAGCTTGAGGTTTCGAAGCAGGGCACGCTGGTCGGCAGACAGATGCGATACCTCCTTACCCTCAAGCCAGTACTCTCCGGAAGTGGGCCGATCCAGGCAACCCAAGATGTTCATCAAGGTGCTTTTGCCCGAGCCGGATGTGCCCATCAGGGCGACCAGTTCCCCCTTCGCCACCTTGAGCGACACGCCTTTGAGCACTGGAACGGCAATTTCGCCAAGGTAGTAAGTCTTATAGATATGGTTTAGTTCGATCAAGTCCATGAACTGGTTTACACCTTGAGAGAACCTGTTGGCCGTTTATCGAGGTCGCCCGGCCCCACCCCGCGGCGGAAACTTCGGTGTGAAGGGGTTGGTGGCGGCGTCCTGATTGTTGGTTTGCGTTTGCACCCCTGTGACAATGTTCATCCCTTCTGTCAAGCCGTCACCTTGAACCTCTGTATAAGTGCCATCGGACAGTCCTGCTCGCACACGGATGGGTTTCACGTAGGCCCCTTCCGAAGTCCATAGGGCGGCGCGGCTCGTCCCCGCAGCAGAAGCCTCTAACTTCCCCTTTTTTGCGGCCAGTTTCTCGAATGCTTCGCGGAACTCTGGCGCCACCTGCTCTGCGGAGGGCCTCCACCGCAGCGCAGCGTTGGCCACCATCAGCACGTTTGTGCGGCGGTCCAGTTCGAATTGCACGTTGGCGGTCAAATAAGGGAGCAGTCGGCCGCTCGAGTTGTCGGTCACGATTTCAACCGTGTAGGTCACCACATTCTGGGTCATGGATGCGTTGAGGCGGACCTTGCCCACCTCGCCCCGGAAGTCCTCTCCAGGGAAAGCATCGACGGTGAAAGTCACCGGCAGCCCCGGGTGAATTTTGCCGATGTCTGCTTCGTTCACAGCCACCCACACTTGCATGCGCCTGAGGTCCTTGGCGATGAGAAACAGGCTGGGAGCGTTCAGGCTGGCCACCACGGTCTGCCCGATGTTCACCCGGCGATCCACAACCACGCCCTTAACCGGTGACTTAATGGTGCAGTAGCCGAGGTTCCGCTGGGCGCGCCGGAGAACCGCCTCTGCCTGGGCCAGACTGGCCCTGGCCTGCAAGATCGCCGCCCAGCCCACTGCAACGTTGGCCGTGGCGATCTCGTACGCGGACCGGTAGGCATCGTAACTGGACTGTGCCAGCGCCTCAGAGGGCCCGAGTTTCTGAGCGCGTTGCCAGTCTCGTTCAGCCTGTTGGAGCTTGGCCTTCAACTGTTCCAGGTCGGCTTCCGCGCGCTGCAGAGTGGCTGCGGCCGACTGGACTTGTGCCTGGGCCTGAGCCTCTTCCGCAGAATAAAGAGAGTCGTCGATTTCAGCCAGCACGTTCCCGGCCTCTACGGGCGAGCCGTAGTCAACGGTCTTGCCGTTGGCGTCCTTGCCGAAGGAAAGAATCTGGCCGGCGACCTGGGCGCCCACATCGACCACCTCCTCCGGTTCAACGGTGCCAGTCGCCCTTATGGAAACGAGTAGGTCGCCACGGGTCACTTGATCCGTTCGATAAGAAACGGTCTGTGCGTCACCGCGCCGGAAGTACCAGGTGGCGGCCAGCGCAACGATCCCCAGCACCACCACCGCCACAAAGATTCTCTTGATCCGACGGCCTCGGCGGCCCAACGGGGGATCCGCCGCCCCGGCCCGGGCCCTATCGGTTTCAGGTTCTTGTTCTTTATTCATTGGGGATGTCCTGTTGAACTGAGTTCTGCGTTCTCATCCTCTTCTCTTGGAAGTCGTTTTCCTCGCAGGAAAGGTTACAGAAAACTTTTTGTAACCCTTTCAGGGGCCATGACGACTAAAACAGTAAAAGCTGAACGTTGAAAGCGCACGAGCAGCATAACAGGAAAAGGGAAAGCAATGAACTCCAAAAAGGAGAAGAACATTCCAGCCGTCGAGGGAGGGGGGTTCCCATGGAGGCAAAAAAACTGTTCTCTTGGATCCTCGCACTGACCATTTTCGCCATCGCGATTCCGCACCTCCTCTTTGCTGATCATGAGGAACGCCGCAACAGGCAGCGCGAAAGACACCGCAACGGGGATCATCGCTCAGGGGATCTGAAACCTGTGACCAATGCGGTGTACAAAGAAAACTGCGGCGCCTGTCATTTTAACTACCAGCCGGAGCTGTTACCCTCCGGGTCATGGAAAAGAATCCTCGATCAGCTCGAAGATCATTTCGGACAATCTTTTGAGCTGGATCAGGAGGCTCAGAAAGCGGTCCTGGCTTATCTGGAGACCAACGCCGCAGAGCGCTCCACTTCCAAGCGCGCGGTCAGGATTATGAGAAGCGTGGGGAGCAACACCCCCGTGAGAATTACCGAGGTCCCCTACATCAAGGGCAAGCACCGCAAGGTCTCTGCATCGGTTCTCCATCGCCCATCCATCGGCTCGTTGTCAAACTGCGCAGCCTGTCACAGAAGGGCGGAGGAGGGGAACTATGACGATGACTTTGTGGTTATTCCCGAGTAAGGCCGTGGCCCGGCCCGCTGGCACTGCGATCGATGGTCAGACCGGTTCTTCAGCAGCAGGATTCGCTTCTTGTAGGAGGGTTTCTGTGGTAGAAAGTCACCCACAGCTTAGTCGGGTGACTATGAAAAATGCAAAATGACGCGGTCAGGTCCAGTGATGCGGAAATCGTACGCCAGGTTCTTGACGGCAATGTCAATGCGTTTGAGGCCGTGATCCTGAGGCATCGTGTTCTCGTGCTGACGATTGTGAAAAAGCATGTGCCGGAAGATGCGATTGAAGAAATGACTCAGGAGGCTTTTGTGAGAGCTTATCAGTCCTTGCCGACGTTCAAAGGAACAGGTGATTTCAGCCATTGGCTCTCTTCAATCGCCGTGAAGACCTGTTATGACTATTGGCGCCAGGCGTATCGATCTCGGGAAATCCCTCTGAGTGCACTGACCGAGAAGCACTCCCAGTGGCTGGAACAGGTGATTTCACAGAAGGCCGAGGAGGCCCTTGACGACATAGAGCCTCAAATGGAAGCGAGAGAGGTTCTGGATTGGGCGCTCGGCAAGCTCTCGGCCGGGGACAGAATGGTTCTGGAACTTGTGTACCTGGAGGGGCTCTCCGTGCAGGAAGCGGCGGAGCTTATGGGATGGAGCAAAGCCAATGTCAAAGTGCGTTCCTTCAGGGCCCGAATGAAACTGGAGAAGCTCCTCAGGACAGTGAAAGAGCAAGGGAGGAGGGGGCGATGAGGTCCAGGATTTCAGAAAACGAGTCTTTGAAAAAGGTATTTCGTGAAGCCTACTCGGCAAAGGGAACGAGTGAGACCGGGAAGAAATGGCAGTCCCAGGCTATGAGGCGAATCCGACAGATTGGCCCCTTGAGACCTGCCGCTGGCTTCTGGCCGGCCTTCGAAAGCATGGTGTGGAGGCTTGCGCCTGTGAGCTGTCTTCTAGTCCTTGTGCTTGCGTTCTTTTTCGTGAACATGGAGCTGGATGTCGATTCCGATTAT
>Ga0210134_1000040_pt1 | contig 15656 bp, 16 predicted proteins | sample RushSE_CattailNL_3_FD_185565 | JGI IMG/M metagenome (GOLD analysis project Ga0210134, IMG submission 185565) | Wetland microbial communities from San Francisco Bay, California, USA, that impact long-term carbon sequestration - RushSE_CattailNLB_D2... | ecosystem: Environmental > Aquatic > Marine... | reverse complement strand
GATCATTCTCCGGCCCGGTTGATCGACCAGTTTTATCCGAGGGTTCTCACCATCAAGGCCACCAATATGTGTGCCATGTACTGCACCCACTGCCTTCGGATTGCCCACATCGGGAAAAAAGACCGGATCTATTCCGATAATGCCTATGAAGAAGCGTTGGGCTATATTCGTAACAACACCCGCATTCGTGACGTGCTGATTACCGGCGGAGATGCGTTTGTCCTCCCCAACCAAAAGATCAAAAAAATATTAAAGGCCCTGGACGACATCGATCATGTTAAGATGAAACGCCTCGGCACGAGGATTCCGGTTACAACCCCCTGGCGCATCGATACCGAACTTTTAGAAATCCTTGAAGAAAGCAATGACAAAAAGCCGGTGAGAGTGGTCACACAGATTAACACAGCCCAGGAAATTACGCCCATTTCAAAGGATGCCTTTAAACGCATCTCCAAAAGCGTCAGTGCCGTTTTGAACCAGGCCGTTCTATTAAAAGGGATCAACGATACAAACGTCAAAATGTGGATGCTGTGTGAAACTATTCAGGAATGTTATGTCCGGCCGTACTACATTTTTAACTGCAGCTATCGAAACCCCCAGTTTGCTCACTTCAGGGTGCCGGTGGAAAAGGGACGAGATATTGTGGAAAGCATGTATGGCAATATTTCCGGTGATGCCATTCCGAGATATATTGCTACTGCCGGGGGCAAAATTCCTTTACATAGAAGCAATGTCGTTGGGCATGAAGGCGCGGACATTGTCCTGAAAAAACCGTGGAGCGGTGAAGCGGTCAAATACCCGGATGCAGACCCTGTTGAATACGCCAATCCAAACTTCTCCTTTGCGAAAAAATAGATGACGACCCATAATCGCATAATCAGCTTTCTCAAGGAGCACCATCGGGATATGTTCGCTCTCCTTGAAAAGATGGTGCGGATTCAGAGCGGGACCTACAATAAACAGGGCGTGGATCAGATGGGCCGCCTGGTTATGTCGACGTTTCAAACCGATGCCGTCTCCTGCCGGGTCATGGAACAGGATACGTTCGGTAATCATCTTGTTGTCAGTTCTCTTTGCAATGAGCCATTCGACAAGCAGATACTCCTTACCGGACATATGGATACCGTATTCCCCGAAGATACCGGCTTTAACTGGTACAAAGAAGAAAGCACCCACTGTTTTGGCCCGGGCGTCATCGACATGAAAGGGGGGCTTGTTGCAGGGATATTCGCACTCAAAGCGCTGGACAACGAAAAGCTTTTAACAAAAATACCCGTCAAATTCTTTTTTAATTCCGATGAAGAAATCGGATCTCCCAGCTCAAAAACCTTCATTCAACAGGAGGCCGTTAACAGCGCCTTTGCATTTGTTCTGGAAACCGGCGGCCGAAATGGAGAAATCGTTACCGGCCGAAAAGGCAATCTTTCTCTTGAACTTAACATTAAAGGAATCGCCGGCCATGCGGCATTTGCCGGAAAAGATAAAGCCAGTGCAATCGCTGAGCTGGCCCATAAAATTATTGCCTTTGAATCCTTAAATGATTTAGATCATGGAATCACCGTTAATGTGGGAAAAGTTAGCGGCGGAATCGGGCCCAACACCGTTCCTGATCATGCCACGGCACGCATCGATTTCAGGTTCACCAAACCGGGGGATAAATCGGATCTGGAAAACAGCATATCTGAGATTACCAAAAATCAAAACATACCAAATACCCGTTCCCTCTTTTCCATATTAAGTTCGAGGCCTCCTATGCCTGCGTCTGAAGAGAATCGAAAACTTTTTCAAGCTGTCCAGGAAACAGCTGCATCCATTGGATTTTCGGTATCGGAAGAATTCAGAGCCGGCGTATCGGATGCCAATCTGATTGCCGGAGAAAATACGCCGGTCATCGACGGTTTAGGACCCATTGGCGCCATGGATCACAGTGAAGATGAATACATGATTAAAGCGAGTCTTTTACAGCGGTCGGTGCTGCTGGCTTGCGCCATAAAGGATTGCTGGGAAAAATATCAGAATGGTCTGTTATTTCGGTAGAAAATTTTGAAAAAATCTGAGATGAACCATCGACCCGGATCCGAAGGCTTTCGATTAAAAATTCGAGGCGTTTATCTATTCGGCAGGTAGGGCGTCAAATCGTGAACATATTCGCACAGTACCTTGAACCCACCCGCTGTCAATGCTGAAATGGCCTTATCCTTATCTTTCAATCCCACCCGTATTACCAGCTGAAAAACACCGGGATATTCTTTCTCCGGCCAGGTGACAAAACTACGAATACTGATATTCTTTTCTTTGAGAATTCTTGAAACCTCAGCAACAATCCCGACGCGATCCTCGACCAACACGGCAAACCGGGCGCTTCCCTCTCCAAATCCAATGGCACGAAGCAAAACGCCCATGACATCGGTGCTCGTAATAATCCCAACGAGCTTATCGGATTCGATGACCGGCAGTGCGTTGATCCTGTTATCCTGCATAATCTTGGCCGCACGTTCAATGGTGGTACCGGGAGATATGGTGATAATTTTTTTGGCCATAATATTTTCAACGGTCAGCTGGTTCAACAGATAATTCAACTCATGAACACTAAGGGTAGTGGCCGGAGAAGCCCAGCTTTGCTTGACATCTCTGTCTGAAACAATACCGGTCAAATTTCCATCTTCATTGACAACCAGCAGATGGTTAATCCGCTTTTCTTCGATGATGTCTTTGGCTTTGCGCAATGTTGTATCCGGAGGTATGGTTACAAGCTCTTTACGCATAATTCGACCCACGTACATAGCAATCCTCCCCTTATGTTCAAAGAAAACTTATAAGAATACTCAGGTTAAATAATATCTCTGCTGTTCAAACAAAATCTGCCTTCTTCAGTGCAATCGATGGCAGATATAAAAAAATGCTCTTCACTGGATACCTGGAAAAGTTGAACTGCTTCCAAGATTTCACAATCTTTTGCGCACAATTCTTTCGGTTGATTTTTCCTATGACAGTTGGCACATGGAGAAGAAATCATTTTGGCCTCCTCTTTTATGCTAAAATTATTAGGAAAACTCATACACTTAAATCAAAGTATATGCCCTCCATCAACCTTACTGAAAACGTTAAACGGGCTTAGAAAATCAAGACCCTATACCTTGGCGGCAGATTTTTTCTGATCCTGAAAGACTTCACAATATTTGCACCAATTACGAATTTTTCCTTTCCTAAAAATTTCCTTGCATACTTCACGATAATATTGCATTTCCGGATCTTTAGGACATTTTACAAAAGATTTGTCCATTATCACCTTCCTTCTTTACGAGTATCTTCAAGCTGCTGATTTTTTGGAATATCTTTTTTAATCCTGTATAAGACAAAATATCTTGTGTGTCAAGAAAAATATACCACAATATATTGGGACATTTATTGGAGTGTAAATTAGTCCGATTCAACAGTGAAGAAATTTAGGTTGAAAAACCTGTCGGCAGACCTTGAAGACGAATGAATAGCAGGGGTACTATGCAGATAACCAATTGGTGTCCAAAATACTTTTAGAATGGAAAGTCAGGATGATCCCGGCTCTCACATTTTGCTAAAAAGATACCGGAATAATGGAATAATGGAATTTTGGAATAAAGGCGCCTTTTAAAAAACCCAATATTCCGGCATTTTTAACCAGTGAAACTTTTTTCTATTTCACCGGGGCCATTATTCCAGGTTCCCAAAGAGATTGCGGGCGACAAATCCTTTAGGGATGATAACTCATGGCTGTTTAAAAGATCGTTTTTGGACAAGAATGTAAGCCTATATTTTTCGGAGTTCTTCCATATTAATTTCAAGAGGCTTCAATTCGTTCTCTTTTCCTTTTTCTTGAAAACGTTTTTTTAGATTTTCCAATTCTTGTTCGAGCCGGGGCAATATTTCTCTTTGTATCTTTTCCCGGACCTCTTTTCCCGACCGCTTCATTTCGTCATAAAGATCGGCCAGTGTCTTTTCCAGCTCTTTGTAGGCCTCGCTTTCCGGAATTTTTTTCAATTCTTCTGCAAATTTGTCGAACTGTTTTTCGAAATCTCCGATGCCCTTTTCAATGTCTTTTTCCAGGCGCTCAAAGATTGCCGAAGATTTGCTGGAGCCTTCAACAACGGCATTGTTCTGCAACGGTTGCCCCCCATCGCGGACCTGGATCATTTTTACGGCTTTGCGCTCCATGTTCTGAGGGTCCGGAACGATAAAAAACCTGGCGTGTTCCGTTGCCGCATTTCTGAATGCTTTTTCGATCATTAACCTGACCCGATAATTGCCGTCCTGGGTATAGGTTATTTCATCCACCCTGCCGATTGGGTTCGTTTCAAAAATAACACCGTCATTCGATTTCAGCCCTTGAATATCATCGAATGTGACTGTCAGGTTGAGATCTCCGCCTTCGCATCCAAGCCCGACCAGCGTAACAATCATTAGAACCACTATTTTTTTAAACATATATCCTCCGACTCAAAATTGGTGGAAGGTATGAAGATCTTATTCCTCCAGTTTATCTTTTGAAACGTTCTTTTCGGTGTTATCGTTTTTACTTGTCACCTGACAAGAATTCCGCATTCATGTCGAAATCCCCAACCTCGGCAAAATATAAACCTGTAACAGATACCACAGTCCCACAACTATCAACAGTATAATGATTTCTTTCATATGTTACCTTTCGTTTTCCATCGATTTTCTTACCAAGAATTTACCTTTAATCTGAAACTATATATGGCGCTCCACGTAATCACGGGCATGTTTCACCGCCGCCGATATCTCTTTTGAGGGCGGCAGGGTCGCCTCAATCTTCTCGATATATTTGAAATCTTTAACAATTTGAAATGAACGGATAAAATTAAGATCAAACACCCAGCTTATCAGAAGCAGCCGAAAGTCGTTGGATGTTTTTAGATCGCGTATATGAACAATCCGGTCTTCGTTCAACGCTGCCACAACTTGCGGAGAAATCAGTGGATCATCAGGGAGGCCGATTTCAACAACCGGATTCGGATGTTTGTCACGTTCTTTGTAATACTCAATAAAAACTCTCCAAATGTCGAGTTTGTCCGAATCCCTTAAAAGACGAATGAATAAAAGTGTTTTCCCATTCTCGCTTACTGGAACCTCAAGCGCGTTATGATAGCCAATGGCTTTTGTGATCCATTTTTTTTCATCCTTGGTGCAACAGGCCAGAACATCATTCGCCGCTAGTTCCCGCAGCCCAAGCAGAGCATGATTTTCAGATTCCATATCTTTGAATGTGCCGTAAATGGCATACTGCTTGAACCGGCCGATATCATGAAAAAGCCCCATGGTTTCTGCCAACACCATTTCCTGGTCCGACAGGCCCAAAGTTTTCCCCAGCAATATCACATTTCGACACACCTGGTCCGTGTGTTTCTGCTTGAGTCGGATGGTGCTGTTATGTATCGGATCATCCGTGTAGAACCCCGCCACATAATCCGAAAACCAATTTTTCAAATATGTAAGATCTTCCGGTTTCATATTTTTTTATCAAGTGACATCAACACTCAAGCAAACTGTTTTGATGCGTAACTTAAGTTTAAATGCAAAATATGTCAAGATGTATGCCCATGTCTGCCTTTCCGGCTTGACTCCGTGCGGCCATTTAATTAAAATCAACACCAATGCGCTCAAGACAAAAGCGGTTACCAACCGATGGCTTCAAGACAACCCATGATACGGATCCCGAATCATGCATGGATGGCACGATAAAATCGCCAGGATAGACCTCACGAACCGATCATGGCGTACCGAAATTCCCGATTTCGATATCTTAACGAAATTTATCGGTGGAAGAGGCCTGGCAGGATACTATATCCGAAAAAAAATAACGCTGAACTGGAATCATCCGGACATGCCCCTTCTTTTGTTTGCCGGACCTCTGGTCAATACTCGCTCTCCCACAAGCGGGAGAATGACCATTATGTCGCGTTCTCCTCAGACGGGTGCTGTCGGTGATTCTTCTGTGGGCGGATCCCTCGGGTTTCAATTAAAAAAGGCCGGATTCGACGGCATTGTCATATCGGGAAAATCCAGCAAGCTTTGCGGCATAGAGATCTTGGACAACGATATCCGGATTACCGACGCATCCCACCTTAAAGGTCGAGAAATCAGCCGGACGAATTCAATGCTCAAAAATAAAGGTGCCACGGCCGTTATCGGACCGGCAGCGGAAAATGGCGTTCTTTTTTCCAGCGTCATCATTGACCGTCATTTTGCAGCAGGAAGAAGCGGAATCGGGTTGTCGTTTGCTTCCAAAAATTTAAAATATATCGCCATAAAAGGGTCCGGGAAAACAAGCGTCTTCGACCCCGTCGCACTATCATCTGCAAAAGAAGACGTATTCCGGCTTACCGCGGCCTCGCCGGTTCTTTTGGGAGAATTCGGGATCTCGCGTTTCGGCACCGGCGCGCTGTATGACCTGATGGATACAAAACGGATCATGCCAACCGAAAATTTTCAAAAAACCCGTTTTAACCGGGCGGCAAGCATGAATGCGCATGCTTTCAAAAAGAATTATGCCCCTAAAAAGACCGGATGTCGAGGATGTCATATTCTGTGCAAAAAAATCGCCAGACATCGCACGAGCATACCCGAATTTGAAACCATGTCCCATTTCAGTGCGCTCCTGGGCAATACCGATATCAGCACTGTTGTAGACGCCAACAGGGTGTGTAACGAGATGGGAATGGATACCATTTCGGCGGCTTCCACTCTGGCATGCTTTTCGGAAATTTCAGAAAGGAAATTGTCCCCTCAGGCGATTATTTCTCTTCTGACGGACATCGGAAAAAAACAGGGCGTAGGCGTCGAACTTGGTATGGGTGCTGCAAAGTATGCGGAATCCTCCGGCCGATCCGATCTCGCTATGGCGGTCAAAGGTCTGGAACTGCCGGCGTATGATCCAAGAGGTGCCTACGGGATGGCCCTTGCATATGCCACATCTTCCAGGGGGGGATGCCATTTGAGGGCGTATCCCATCAGTCACGAGATTCTCAGAAAACCTGTTGCCACCGATCGTTTTTCCTTTAATGAAAAAGCCCGCATGATTAAAATCGGCGAAGACTTAAATGCCGTTGCGGATTCGCTTACCGCATGCAAATTCATATTTTTTGCTGCATCTCTTGAAGAGTATGCCAGAATTTATACTGCAGTTACCGGAATCAAAACATCCGGTCAGGATCTGTTTGAGGTAGGCGAACGGATTTGTTACAATGAACGAATGATGAATACAGCCAACGGCTTTACGGTTAAAGACGACGATCTTCCGTCCCGGTTTTTTACAAAGCCGGGGGATCAAGGCAACAATGTCCGTATTCAGCCAATAGACAGAGATGCATTTTTGACGGCACGATCAAATTATTACATGGCGAGAAAGCTCAATAAACATGGAATGCCGATGACCGATGTTGCACAGAGTTTAGGATTGGAACCCATTGAAGAACCATAGACCGGATATCACTTGATCGACGCTCATCGACAATCCGTGGTTTGCGAGGTGTGCTTCCGCTCAGGCACCATCAATCAAATATCAAATGTTTAGAACAACCGAAAACAAGCTTGTCAATAGCGGCCTTGTCGATCGGGATGCGCCGCTGCTGGGCTGCCTGGACGCTCATCTCGAATGGAACAGAAGTGGCAGGAACATTCCACTGTTCGAGAAAATTTTTAAACAACTGAATATCAACGCCTTTATCTTTTCACAACCTGCCGAGCCGTATCGCAGCATTATCGACTACCTGGCGGAAATATCCGATGGAACCATAACCCCGAACGATTGCGAAACCAGAACGTTTCTCCATGACCTGCCGGTGTCATTCGAGTTATCCCCCGATGCGGTTGTTTCACTTTTAAAAGCGCGAAAAAGCGCCATTATCTCCGGGCATGGGATTATTACCTGCGGCATGATAGGTCTCGAACAGGCTTATGTCACATTTTCCTCGGTTTGTTTCGCCTGTTTTGTAAAATTCTTTTCCGACTTTCTTTTTCTTTCAAAAAGAGGCGCTGTTGACAAGAAAACGAGACGGGTATTCGATCGAGTGATACAAAAACTCGACCCGCCGGTTTCGTTCAGCGGTGCACTGATAAAAGGACCGTTTAGATCAATCAAACAGATTTACGAAGCGATTCAGGAAGCAGGACGGTTGACCGTTGAACATCGCCTGGTCGATTCATATTTTGGAAACATTTCATTTTGTCATGACCAAACCCTTTATATCAGTCAGACCGGCAGCAGCCTGGACCAACTGAAAGACGCTATTGATCCATGTCCGCTGGACGGGTCCTCCTGCGTTCCCATTACCGCTTCCAGCGAACTCCCGACACATTTGAAAATCGTGCAACAGACCGGAAGTAAGGCCGTTCTTCACGGTCATCCCAAGTTTTCGGTTGTCTTGTCCATGGATTGTGACGTTGAAAACTGCGTGTGTCGTGGGAAATGTCATCTGAAATGTCCCCGGGAACGGATGGTATGCGGTGTACCGATCGTATCCGGTGAGGTGGGATCAGGACCGCACTCACTTTGCAACACTGTTCCCGAAGCAATCCGGGGACATCCGGGAGTCATCGTCTATGGTCACGGCCTTTTTACGACGGGCGAAACCGATTTCAACAGGCCGTTTAACCATCTCATTCAAATTGAAAACAGCTGTCGAACGGAATATTTTAACAGGATTCGTCTCTTATAAAATGCTTCGCCACTTCGACATCATCGCACCGTTTTACGATCGGGTGATACTGAAACTCGATTTGAACCGATTGATCAAACTGCTTAGGTTACCGGCCGCAGGCCGATTGCTCGACGCTGGCGGAGGCACCGGCCGGGTGTCGTCCCGTTTGCGAGCAATGGTCGATGGCGTAGTGGTATGCGATTTGTCTTTGCCGATGTTAAAACAGGCAAAACAAAAGGGCCGTTTATCGACGGTTCAGTCCCACATTGAGCAACTCCCTTTTCCCGATGAAAGTTTTGAACGGATTGTAGTGGTTGATGCGCTGCATCACTTTTGTAATCAGGAGCAATCGATTCAAGAATTGCTGCGCGTCCTCAAAACCGGGGGCTTATTTGTCATAGAAGAGCCGAATATCGACAAGTTCATCATAAGATGGGTTGCTTTGGCAGAAAAGTTGCTTTTGATGCGAAGCCATTTCTTTTCTTCTGATGAGATTGTCACGATAATAAATGAGCAGGGATTTAATGCGCGTGTTGAGAAAGATGACCGTCTTTTTTTCTGGGTGGTCGTTGAAAAAGACGAACAATTATCCACCCCCTACCGGCGGAAAAATGCCGACCCGCTCACCGCCGTTTAAGGTAGACGTAAGGCCATGCTTTACGCCGTCAATAAAAACAAGTTTTACCTCGTCTTCAGGGACGCCTAAAGCATCGAGCAGTTTTTTCACGGTTATCCCGGGTTCTATCGGGTAGTTTTCCGATGAGTCCGGTACAAATCTTTTCAGGGTGGCAAATAGTTTTAACGTAATATGCGCCGCCATTTTAAACGCCGGTACTTTATGAATGATAAGCGTTAAACACGCCCTCCACTCCACCTCAGTTTAGCCTTGAGAACATCAAAATAATGCTGATCCGGCAAGGTAATCATGTGAACAGGACAGGGCGATTTTCGGATGATGATGGTATGATTTTCGTTAATTTCGAGACCGGCCTGGCCGTCGAATGTCAGCATGATATCCGAAGACTTTTTCCCCAGGCTGATTTGAATGCAGACGGAATCCGGTACAATCAACGGGCGGTTGGTCAAAGTAAAAGGGCAGATGGGCGTCATGAGGATACCGGGTACCGCCGGATGGATCACAGGACCGCCGGCAGCAAGGGAGTACGCCGTTGAGCCGGTAGGGGTCGCAACAATGAGCCCGTCAGCACTATATGTGGTCAGATAGTGATTGTCGATATATGTTTCGATATGGGCCAGCCTGGCCAGTGCGCCCTTGTTGATGACGATGTCGTTCAATACGGTTTCACAGGCGATTTCTTTCTCTTTCAAGATGACTGTTACCACAAGGCGCATCCGTTGTTCCGTGTCAAACTCCCCATTTAACACCGCCTCGACCGCCGGCAATAGATTCTCCTCCACAATTTCCGCCAAAAATCCCACTTCACCGAACTTGATACCGAGGATCGGTATATTCTGATCTCCGATCCATCGGACCGCGCTTAAAAAAGTTCCGTCGCCCCCGAGAACAAAAACGCAGAACAGATCGGACGGAGCACAGGAGGCATCCTTGTCTTCAATTTTGCGTCTTGGCGGCAGGCTTTCTTTGCTGATAATTTTTATATTTTTTGATCGGAGCCACTGTTTGAGTTCATCAGCCTTCTTTTTGGCCTCTATATCCTCTTTAACAACAATTCCTATTTTTTTTTCAGTCAAAGATGTTTCCTTTTTTATGTTTGTGATTTGGAATTTTTATATGGATGGATTCAACCTTTTGAACATTGAACCTGTTTTATGTATTACTAATATCAAAACTGAACGGCAAGATTTTTTTCAAATAATTCCTTAACATAATTTAGCTTGACTCATCTTTTCCATATTACTATATTTTTTGATTATAACGCACACTAGGTTAACAAAAACGAAATAAGGAGAAAATGATCATGAAAATTCGTCTTGGAAAGCTGGTTTTCACGGTATTCATCGGAATATCCATAATTTTTATGTTTTCCGGGAACAGTCCTGCTGAAGATACGATAAAACTGGGGGTGGCCGGAGCACATAGCGGCGACCTTGCTTCTTACGGATTGCCGACCGTGAATGCAGCAGAGCTCGTCGTCAGGGATATCAATGCAAAAGGTGGCGTACTCGGGAAAAAGGTGGAAATTTTGGCCGAAGACGATGCATGCAAGCCGGAAGTCGCCACGAACACGGCAACCAAACTCCTGTCTCAAAAAGTGGATGTGGTTCTGGGCCATATCTGCAGCGGCGCCACCAATGCGGCATTGGGTATTTATAAGGATTCAAAGATCGTCGCCATGTCTCCTTCCGCCACAAACCCGGAACTCACCCAGAGTGGTGATTATCCCAACTTTTTCCGGACCATTGCGTCGGACGACGCCCAGGCAAAACTCGAAGTCGATTTTGCACTCAATACATTGAAGGTTAAAAAGATTGCCGTGCTTCACGACAAGGGAGACTACGGCAAAGGACTGGCCGAGTTTGCAAAACAATTCCTGGAAAAAGATAAAAGAGCAACCGTCGTGCTGTTTGAAGGCATCACCCCGGGCGCTGTTGATTATTCCGCAGTTGTTCAGAAAATAAAACGTTCCGATGCTGAAGCGGTTATATTCGGCGGTTATCATCCCGAAGCCTCAAAGATCGTTACCCAGATGCGCAAAAAAAAGATGAAAACCGTCTTTATTTCTGATGACGGTGTTAAAGATGACACCTTTATCAAAGTCGCCAAGCAATATGCCGAAGGTGTTTATGCCACAGGCCCCAAAGACGTTTCCAAAAACCCCATGGCCATTGCCGCCAATGAAGCCCATAAACGAGCATACGGTAAAGACCCCGGCGCATTCTATCTTAATGCCTATTCAGCCGCACTGGCCCTGCTCAATGCCATCGAAAAGGCCGGATCAACCGATTATGATGCCGTTGTAAAGGCCTTGAGAACCGAATACGTTGAAACGCCGCTCGGAAAAATCCGTTTTGATAAAAAAGGGGATGCAACCGGTGTCGGCTTTTCGGTGTTCCAGGTACAAAATGGAGAATATGTTGAATTAAAATAGGTGAATATTGAAAAAAACACAAGGGGCGGGCAAAACAGTCCTCCCCTTGTGTCGTCTGATATAATACCCTGAGAACATTTTTCATAACACGATGGAATATTTCGCCGAACTCTTCCTTGGAGGACTCACGCGAGGGAGTATCTATGCACTGATCGCGCTGGGTTACACCATGGTTTATGGGATTATCGGGCTCATCAATTTTGCCCATGGCGAAATTTATATGATCGGTGCCTTTACCGCCCTGATTGTCGCCAGCGTCCTCACATTACAGGGCTGGAATCATATTGCCATTCTGGTCATCGCCTCAATTGTTGCAGTCATCTATTCATCGGCATATGGTTACACGGCTGAAAAACTGGCCTATAAACCCTTGCGGCGGGCACCACGACTCTCCGCTCTGATCAGCGCCATAGGATTATCCCTCTTTCTCCAAAATTATGTACTCCTGGCCCAAACTTCCGATTTTTTACCATTTCCAAGCCTGATCCCGGAATTTAAATTTAACGAGCCCTATGAACACATCATCAGTTCCTCGGAAATCGTTATCCTTACAGCCACCACGATCGTAATGGTTGTACTGACATTTTTGATCAAGTTTACAAAAATCGGCAAAGCCATGCGGGCAACCGCCCAGGACAGGAATATGGCCATGCTGTTGGGGGTGGATGTCGACAAGGTCATATCAATCACATTTATCATCGGTTCGGCAACTGCCGCGCTGGGTGGCGTGTTGATTGCCTCCCATATCGGACAGATCAATTTTTACATCGGGTTCATTGCCGGCATCAAGGCTTTCGTGGCGGCAGTACTCGGTGGCATCGGAAGTATACCGGGCGCCGTACTTGGGAGCCTCGTTCTTGGATGGACGGAAAGTTTTTTTACCGGTTATGTTTCCAGTGACTATGAAGATGTTTTTGCATTTTTGTTCTTGGTGTTTATCCTGATATTCAGACCTGCAGGCCTTCTTGGACGTTCAGAAACAGAAAAAGTCTGATTGAAATTGAAACCCTTTCAAGAAATAAAAAAATCTTTTCTGGTTTCCGCCTGGTTTATGTTTTTGACCTTCCCGATCATGGTCATCCGGGTCAATACTGTGGAAAACATGGTCGAGTGGCGTTGGAAAAATATGCTGCTGATCGGTGTCGGCAGTTTTTTCTTAAGTTTCGTCTGGCGATACCTCATAAAAAGACGGGATGTTGGAAAGAAAAAAATTGGGATCGGCAAAACTCAAAAAACACCTCTGATACAACGAATAATCAAAGAACGCCGAATCCTCGTTCCGACATTGATTTTAGTATCCGTGTTTGCGCTTGTATTTCCTTTCATTTTTTCTCTGTATCAAACCAATATCATGATTACGGGACTGATTTACGTCATGCTCGGCCTTGGACTCAACATTGTTGTCGGTCTTGCCGGTCTTCTCGATTTGGGATATGTGGCCTTTTATGCGGTCGGCGCTTATGTGTATGCACTCTTGAATCACCACTTCGGCCTGGGGTTCTGGGCGGTACTTCCCATCGGTGCCGGTGTGGGCGCATTTTTTGGGATTCTACTCGGTTTTCCTGTGCTTCGCCTGAGAGGGGACTATCTCGCCATTGTTACTCTCGGATTTGGCGAAATCATACGTCTCATTTTGGAAAACTGGAATGAATTTTCTTTCGGGCCCAGCGGTATTGCCAATATCTCCCGCCCTTCATTTTTCGGTATCGATTTTTCTGTTCATAATGCCACCATTTATATTTATTACATTATGATCGGCCTTGTTTTGTTTACCATTTTCGTTGTTAATCGTTTGCAGGACTCTAGAATCGGACGGGCCTGGATCGCTCTTCGGGAAGACGAAGTCGCCTGCCAGGCCATGGGCATCGATAAAAGGGCAACCAAACTGACCGCCTTTGCCTTGGGTGCAACCTGGGCTGGAATGGCAGGTGTCATTTTTGCAGCCAAAACGACGTTTATCAATCCTGCATGCTTCACCATCTGGGAATCGATAATTATCCTCTGTATTGTTGTGCTGGGAGGAATGGGTTCCATTATCGGTGTGATTGTCGGTTCGTTAGTGTTGATCCTTCTACCGGAATATCTCAGGGCGTTTTCCGAATATCGAATGCTTATTTTCGGAAGCGTTCTGGTACTGATGATGGTATTTCGTCCGGGAGGAATCATCAGTGATGTGCGACGAACATACCATTTTGAAGGGTTAGAAAAACAATAACCCAAAGCGTCCGTAAATGAAACCGATACTTGAAGTTAAAAATTTAACCATGGATTTCGGCGGGCTTCGGGCACTGGACAACCTGAATCTCGAAGTTAATGAAGGAGAAATCGTCGCCCTTATCGGTCCCAATGGTGCTGGCAAAACCACATTTTTTAACTGCATCACCGGCATCCATCCTTCCACACAAGGCGATATGTTCATTTCACCACCCGGGAAAAAATCGGTGCGCTTAAACGGCCTCAAGCCTAACCGTGTAACCGAACTCGGTCTGGCCAGAACATTTCAGAACATTCGCCTGTTTCCCAATATGACCGTTCTGGAGAATGTCATGATCGGTCGACACTGCCGCATGTCGGCCGGTATCGCTGGGGCAATATTCAGGGGCCCTTCAACAGTGAAAGAAGAAAAAAACGTGGTAAGGGACAGCTATCTGATTCTTGAAAAGATCGGCCTAACCGACTTTGTCAATGAATTTGCCATGAACCTTCCATACGGGGCTCAGCGCCGCCTTGAAATCGCCAGGGCCATGGCCACGGATCCTTTTCTGCTCCTTCTTGACGAACCTGCTGCCGGTATGAATCCCCACGAAACAAAAGATTTGGACGACTTAATTTTATCGATTCGGGACAATGAAAATATCTCTATCCTGCTTATCGAACATGACATGAAACTGGTAATGAGCATTTCCGATCAAATTTTTGTCGTCGATTACGGGAAAAAAATCGCACAGGGAACGCCTTATGAGATAAAGAACAATCCTGCGGTGATAAAGGCATATCTCGGAGAAGAGATCGATGCTTAGGCTGGAAAACGTAGAGACCTATTATGGAAACATTCATGCGCTTAAAGGGATCAGTTTAGAGGTATCAGCGGGACAGATCATCACCCTGATCGGGGCCAACGGCGCGGGAAAAACAACAACCCTCATGACGATTTGCGGGATCGTCCCCCCAAGAACCGGAACAATATGGTTTATGGGCCAACCGATTCACGACCTGAGTCCGAACAAAATCGTTTCTCTCGGAATTTGTCAGGTCCCCGAAGGCCGCAGAATTTTTCCATATTTGACGGTAATGGAAAATCTGGATATGGGCGCATTTTTAAGGAATGATAAAAGCCGGATAAAGGAAGATATGGAATACATCTTCGAGCTGTTCCCGATTCTGGCCGAACGACGCCATCAGGCCGGCGGAACCCTCAGCGGCGGCGAACAGCAGATGCTCGCCATTTCCAGGGCACTGATGGCCAGACCCCGACTTCTGTTGATGGATGAGCCTTCCCTGGGATTGGCGCCTTTGGTGGTTAAACAGATTTTTGGAATCATCAAAAAAATAAATGCCGAGAACAATACGACGATTTTTCTCGTGGAACAGAATGCCAATCTTGCACTACATGTGGCGCACAAGGGTTATGTGATGGAAAACGGACGCATCACCCTTTCGGCATCCGCTGAAAATCTGCTCTCAAATGAAAAGGTAAAAAAGGCGTATCTGGGGTTATAATCTGGGGCAAACTCTTCACCTTGAAGTGCGAAATGGTGAACTTTTTCAGCCTGTGCTGTTTGATTGGAAATTCCAAATATCAAATCCAAAATTACAAGCAAATCCCAATGACCAAATTACAAAATTCAAAACAATGCAGAATAGTTCTGCAGCTTTTGCAGGCGAGTGCTGA
>Ga0210134_1000039_pt1 | contig 15658 bp, 11 predicted proteins | sample RushSE_CattailNL_3_FD_185565 | JGI IMG/M metagenome (GOLD analysis project Ga0210134, IMG submission 185565) | Wetland microbial communities from San Francisco Bay, California, USA, that impact long-term carbon sequestration - RushSE_CattailNLB_D2... | ecosystem: Environmental > Aquatic > Marine... | reverse complement strand
CCCGCGAAAGCGGGAGTCCATAACATGCTTAGATTACTGGATTCCCGCTTTCGCGGGAATGACGAAAAGGGAGCTTTTAAGACTTTTTACGAGACCATCTTATTTGGAATTTTAATAAGTCAATGAACATGTAATAAAACAAATACCCTGCGGGGATAACCAAAGCCTTGTCCTTTGTGTCTTGGTGACAAATATTTTTGGTTCCAACTTTTCCAGGATAGGGAACAGCATGTCAGATATCTATTTTTCCAATTATCGACTGGAAAAAAACACCCACTATTTTTTGTATATCGGGTCTATCAAGAATTACGGCCTGAACATCTTCCTCAAAGAAGCCCTTTCTAAAATTCACAACCGAAAATTTGATTTCATTTCCATCATCCAGGATATTTTAGCGCAATACGTCTATCCCAACATGATAGTTGTCAACCCTATGGTTGATGAGTTCAATCGAGAGCATGGCGGGAACGGAAGTTGCAGGGTGCCTACCAGAGTCTTTTTGTCGAGTGTTTCGAATAATCGTCACGTTCAGGAACTGGTACAAAAGCTTCTCGATCGACAGAAAAAACTGTACATTTATATGTATGAGAGTCTGCCGGAAATGAATTTCGATCAACTGCCCGGCGTTTCCATAATTGGTCCTGACAGTAAAATCTCCGAAAGGCTGAACAGCAAAATATTCCAGTATAAGGCCTGCAAACATTTTATGCCCATGCCGGACTTTCGTTTTTGTAATGGATTGGATGAACTTTTAAAGACGACGGATACACTCTGGTCGGACTGGACGGAGGGTATTTTCGTCAGCGAAGAATACAGCGCCGGCGGATTGAAAAGCATGGTCGCGCATGATCCTGATGATATCATCGGAAAATTCAAGGATGAAAAATTAAACTATCTTGTCAGCCGATTCATTCCCCATGACCATGACCCCACTGTTTTGGGTGTCGTCGCCAATGAAGAAGACATTTACATTGCCGGTATTGCAGATCAGTTCATCGAACATGGCAATCAGTTTGTCGGATCCGCTTTCCCGACACTACTCAAGGATACGTTGACTATCCAACTGGAAAATTATACCCGTAGGGTTGGACAATGGCTGGCACGGGAAGGATTTCGGGGCATGTTCGGTTGTGATTATCTCGTTGACTCGAGCGGGCACATTTTTTTTCTTGAAGTCAATGCCCGAAAACAGGGAACATCCATGGAATTTTGCTGCGCTCTTGAAAATACGTTGCCCAAAGGATCGGCAATGCTTCCGGAGCTGGAATATTATGCGGTTTTTCATGGGAGATTCCCTGAACATACCGTAGAGATGCGGAGCAATTTCGAAAAAATTCAATGGGGTACGCATAACTACAAAACCCATGGTATGGTATATACGAGATCGACGATTCCTTGTCCTGTCACCGAGCGAAAGGCGTTTCGACAACTGGCAGAAAACCGGGTGAAACAAGATGTTTTAATTTTGGATCACCTCGGCAGCGGACTCGTTGTGGCGGAAAAATCCTTCCTTGCACGCGTTGTTGCCCTGGGGAAAGATCGCTCAAGTGTTCTCAGGGGCCTCGAGCAGGGGAAGAAAATTATTGAATCGACCCTGTCAAAATTTTAAAAAAAGTGGTGATTATTTAACTTTTTGAGGTTCTTCTCACGATGGGTTGGGATCGGGATGTTTTTGTTTATTCAATCGCTCCATGGATAATGCTTTCTTTAAAACCGTGTAAACTCGTGGTTAAAGGATCGTAAAGAAAGAACAGAATTGGACACCAAATAAAGGGTTCGAATTGGAACAGCTACTTTCTTGCTGTCGAAATGTTTCGGTACGCCTCTGTTCTTTCCAACGATCCCTAAACCACTCAAACAGTACACGCTTTTAAAAAAAGATGATCCATTCCGCTTGCCACTCAATTATTGATAGTTTTTAATAAGTTCACTTAGCCCTTGGATCTTTGGCCCCCTGAATCCTTCTGGGGTTATTAACTATTTTGGATATGGTCCGAAAACTGACCACTTACAAAGATTGACATTTCATGTTTTCACTAAAAGATTACGATTACCATCTTCCCGAAGAACGGATTGCCCAGAAGCCGGTTGCACGGCGTGACCAATCCAGACTTTTATGTATGGACCGAAAAACCGGGGAGATTTCACACCATAAATTCTTAGACATTTATGACCTTCTGTCTCCGTCGGACGTTCTGGTGATCAATAACACCGAAGTCATTCCGGCAAGACTTCTGGGTCGAAAAGAAACCGGCGGAAAAGCGGAAGTTCTTATCCTGGATTATCCGGGAAATAGAAAAAGCCTGGTCCATAACGGGGAATGTGTTTGCCGGTGTTTGATAAAAACATCCAAAAGACCCGGAAACGGCGCCACACTGTTTTTTGATCACGAATTGAAGGCGGAGGTCGTCAATTGTGAATCCGGAATTTATAACGTCAAGTTTTCATATACAGGAAATTTCGAACATATCCTTGACCGGATCGGGCGGATTCCCCTGCCGCCGTATATTAAACGAAATGATGATGAAAACGATCGAACATTTTACCAGACCGTTTATGCTGCGCAAAAAGGGGCCGTGGCTGCACCCACGGCGGGCCTTCATTTTTCGTTGAACCTTCTCGAAAAACTCAAAGAAAAAGGCGTCAAGATCGTTGCAATTACCCTTCACGTCAGTTACGGGACATTCCTGCCGGTCAGGGTTTCCGATATCAGGGATCATCGGATTCATTCAGAAAGGTATGTTATTTCCCAAGATACGGCCGACCATATCAATCGATCAAAAAAAGCAGGTCATCGTATTGTGGCCGTCGGCACTACTGCGGTTCGAACGCTGGAGTACGCATGTAACGGGAACGGCATTGTTTCCGAAGGTGAGGAAAACTGCGACCTGTTTATATATCCCGGATACCGGTTCAAAGCCGTTGATGCAATGATCACAAATTTCCATCTCCCCAAATCGACGCTTCTCATGCTGGTCTCCGCATTTGCAAACCGTGAGAACGTGTTGGCTGCCTACCAGGCAGCCATAGAGAAAGGATACAGATTTTTCAGCTACGGGGATGCGATGTTGATTGCATAATTCGGATAAGCCGATAAAGAAAGATTTTAGTTTTTATTTGTTTGCCAAACAAAGCACAAAATGTACATCTAAAGAACCACAGCCTCTAAATTTATGTATAGTTTCAAAATCATCGCGAAATCGAAAACCACACGGGCAAGGGCGGGACTTTTGCAAACCGCACACGGTGAAGTGAAAACGCCCATTTTTATGCCCGTGGGAACACTGGGGACAGTGAAATCGCTGTCCCCTGAAGAACTGAAAGCCTGTGGTGCTCAAATCATTCTGGGAAACACATATCATTTATACCTCAGACCCGGTTGTGACGTGATTCGCAGTTTTAATGGACTTCATGATTTTATGCACTGGGACGGTCCCATTTTAACGGACAGCGGCGGTTTTCAGGTGTTTTCCCTTGCAAAGCTCAGAAAAGTGACCGATGAGGGGGCCTTATTCCAGTCCCATATCGATGGTTCCCAGCATATGCTGTCGCCGGAAAAATCGGTGGAAATACAGCAGTGTCTCGGATCCGATATTGTCATGTGTCTTGACGAATGTATTAAACATCCTGCCGAACGAAACGATGCTCAAAAAGCCCTTCGCCAGACCACACAATGGGCAAAAAGATGCAAAGATGCCTTTAAAGATGAAAAAAACGCACTGTTTGGTATCGTGCAAGGCGGTATGTTCAAGGATCTTAGAGAAATGTCGGCCCTTGATCTTATGGATGTCGGCTTTGACGGGTATGCCGTCGGCGGGCTCAGTGTCGGGGAGCCCAAGGAGATCATGGTTGAAATGGCCGGCTTTACCCTGCCGATTCTTCCGGATGACAAACCAAAATATATCATGGGTGTCGGGACTCCTGAAGATATCGTAACACTTGTAGCCCTTGGCGCCGACATGTTCGACTGTGTTCTCCCCACACGGAATGCAAGAAACGGGCAGATGTTTACAAAATACGGCACCATCAATATCTGCAATGCACGTTTCAAAAAGGATGCAGATCCGATAGAATCCGGATGTACATGTTACACCTGCCGGCATTATTCAAGAGCTTACCTTCGCCATTTATATATGTCGAAAGAGCTGCTTGCTTATCGTCTGAATACGATTCATAATGTTCATTACTACATGGACCTGATGCGACATCTCCGGACGGCCATATTCGAAAACAGATTTGAGGAATTCAGAAAAGAATTTTTCAAAAATAGCTTGCAAGCCATAACATAATATTTATATATTACAAATTTTGGTTCGCTATCCTCTTTCTGTTTTTCGATAAGGCCGGCATAAAAATACAGTGAATTTATGTCCTATGATATCAAATATTTGTTGATTTTCTAAAATAACAATTTGTGGTTTTATCATGACCGTTGCAAAGCATATCAAAACCAAAATATCCGGATCTTCATGGATCCGCAAAATGTTTGAAGAAGGCGCACTGCTCAAAGCCGAGCACGGTGTTGACAACGTGTTTGATTTCAGCCTCGGTAATCCCAATCTGGAACCCCCGGAAAAATTCAGGAAAGTTCTCAACGATACCGTCATATCTTTGGCCGGCGGGGATCACAGGTACATGTCCAACATCGGGTATCCCCATGTTCGCAGGTCAGTGGCTGAATATCTCCGTAAAGAGCAACGGGTTGAGGTTACGGAAAATGAAGTGATCATGACTTGTGGTGCTGCCGGGGCATTGAACGTCATCCTGAAAGCAATTCTCGATCCGGGCGACGAAGTGATTGCACCGGCGCCCTATTTTGTCGAATATCAGTTTTATGCCGATAATCATGGTGGGATTCTGAAGACCGTGGCAACAAAGCCCGACTTTTCTCTGGACATTGACGGTATTTCTGCGGCCATTACCGAAAAGACAAAAGCCGTTCTTATCAATTCACCCAACAATCCCACCGGACAGGTGTATTCAGAAGAGAGCCTCAAAGAACTCGGAGCACTTTTAACCGACAAGGGAAAAAGACTGAACCGGACGCTGTACCTTATATCCGATGAACCGTACCGTAAAATCGTTTATGAAGAATGTACAGTTCCCAGCATATTTGACACTTATAAAGAGAGCATCATTGCCACTTCATATTCCAAGGATATTTCCATCCCCGGCGAACGTATCGGTTATCTGGCGGTTCATCCCGAGGCTTCTTTCAAAGAGGAATTGATCGGGGGAATGTCGCTGGCCAACAGAATTTTAGGGTTTGTTAACGCACCGGCCCTCATGCAGCGTGTGGTGGCGCCCCTTCAGGGCGTGAGCGTGGATATTTCCGCTTATGCCCGGAAAAGAGAACTTCTGTGTAATGGGCTTAAAGATTGCGGCTATGATTTCATCAAGCCGCCGGGTGCGTTTTATCTTTTTCCAAAAACACCGGTTCCTGATGATGTAAAGTTTGTCAAAGAATTACAAAAAGAGCTGATCCTCACGGTGCCCGGAAGCGGCTTCGGGGGCCCGGGTCATTTCAGAATCGCTTATTGTGTGGAAGACAAGACGATTATCAATGCGCTGCCGGGATTCAGGCGGGCCATGGAAAAGTTTAGGTAATCTACTCAAACAGCTTCCAGTAAAAATTTAAGCACACCTGAAGCTTCTTAAAAACAGAATTGTTTCAAAAAGCTAAACAGGTACAAATAATTAAAAAGGAGGTTTTGATGAAAATATTAAAAATCGACCATTTGGGAATCGCGGTAAACAGTATCGAAGACGGTAAGGGCTTGTGGACGGATGCTCTGGGACTTCATTTCGAAGGGACCGAAACCATTGAGGAGCAAAAAGTAACGACCGCCTTTTTTCCGGTCGGAGAGAGCGAAGTGGAGCTGCTGGAATCCACTTCTCCCGACGGCCCGGTTGCAAAGTATTTAGAGAAAAAGGGACCGGGAATACACCATATCGCCTTTCGGGTGGAGAATATTGAAGAAGCGCTGGCAGAGTTAAAGGAAAAAGGGGTGCGTCTCATCGATGAAACGCCCAGAAAAGGCGCGGGCGGCGCCAGAATAGCCTTTTTGCATCCCAAAGCGACCAACGGCGTTCTGGTTGAACTGTGTGAAAGATAACCGTCCCCAATCCACCCTGCCCGCTCGTGCCTTGCATGGCCGGCGGGTCAGACAGGTTCCAGATGAAAAGCGAGTTAGGGGCTTCGCCCCAAATGGAATAGTGGAATAATGGAATAATTAAGTCATTGAAAAAGGAGAATGCCATGGCAGAACATCCTGATTTACAAAAATGGAAAGAACTTGCCGCCAAACAGCTCAGGGGAAAACCCGTTGAGAATCTGAACTGGAAGACCCCTGAAGGAATCCTGGTTAAACCTCTCTATACGGCGGAAGACATTGAAGGGATGCCGCATGTCAACACACTGCCGGGTTTTGCGCCCTATGTCAGAGGTCCGATGGCCACCATGTATGCCGGAAGACCCTGGACCATCCGGCAGTATGCGGGATTTTCCACGGCCAGGGAGTCGAATGCTTTTTACCGGCGAAATCTGGCTGCCGGCCAGACCGGACTTTCCGTGGCGTTTGACCTTGCAACCCACAGGGGGTATGACTCGGATCACCCCAGGGTCGTTGGGGATATCGGCAAGGCCGGTGTGGCGATAGATTCGGTCGAAGATATGAAGATTCTTTTTGACCAGATTCCGCTGGACAAGGTAACGGTTTCCATGACCATGAACGGTGCGGTTCTTCCGGTGATGGCCGGATATATTGTTGCCGCCGAGGAACAAGGCGTAAAGCATGAGCAGCTCGGCGGGACCATCCAGAACGATATTCTTAAAGAATATCTGACCCGAAACACCTATATCTACCCGCCCGAACCTTCCATGCGGATAGTATCCGACATTATCGGATATTGCTCCAAAAACATGCCCAAATACAACACCGTCAGTATCAGCGGCTATCACATGATGGAAGCGGGTGCGGACTCTGTTCTTCAGGCTGCTTTTACGCTGGCGGACGGTCTTGAATATGTTAAAGCGGCTCTTGCAGCAGGGCTGGATATCGATGCGTTTGCGCCGAGACTCTCATTTTTCTTCGGCGTGGGGATGAACTTTTTCATGGAAATTGCCATGTTAAGGGCCGTCCGGTTTCTGTGGCACGAACTGATGAGTCAATTCAATCCCAAAGATTCAAAATCGCTCATGTTAAGGACCCATGTTCAGACATCAGGCTGGAGTCTGACCGAGCAGGATCCGTATAACAACATCATTCGAACCACCCTTGAAGCCCTGGCTGCGGCCTTGGGGGGAACCCAGTCCCTGCATACGAACTCATTTGATGAGGCGGTGAGTTTGCCAACCGATCTTTCCTCTAGGATCGCCCGGAATACACAAATTATTATTCAGGAAGAATCTCAGATCTGCCATGCGATCGATCCGCTCGGTGGATCTTATTATGTAGAGGCCTTGACCGACGGAATTATCAAGGCGGCCAGAGAGATCATCCAGGAGGTTGAAGAGATGGGTGGTATGGCCAAGGCCATTGAAAGCGGAATGCCGAAGATGCGTATCGAAGAAGCGGCTGCCAGAAAACAGGCCCGCATCGATCAGGGAAAAGACATCATTGTGGGTGTGAATAAATACCAGGTCGAGGAAAAACCGCTGGAAACCGTTCTTGAAGTTTCAGAGGGGGTGCGTGACGAACAGATTGCAAGATTAAAGGAGATAAAGTCAAAAAGAGATAATGATGAAGTCCGAAGGGCGCTCGACGCCATAACCCGTGCCGCTGAAACCGGCGGGAATCTTCTGGAAGCCTGTATTCCTGCAGTGCGGGCACGGGCGACCGTCGGAGAAATCTCAGACGCTATGGAAAAGGTTTTCAACCGGTTCGTGGCTACCACGCAGTGCATTTCCGGCGCCTATGCCGAAGAATATGCGGACAGCGAAATCTTTAAGGCCGTGCGAAAACGAACGGATGAATTTCAGGAAAAGAACGGGCGAAGGCCCCGGATACTCGTAACGAAGATGGGACAGGACGGTCATGACCGGGGGATCAAAGTGATCGCCACTGCATTTGCCGACCTCGGGTTTGACGTGGATATCGGCCCCATGTTCCAGACACCGGAAGAAGCCGCCCAAATGGCTGTGGAAAACGATGTTCATGTGGTCGGCGTTTCGAGTCTTGCCGCCGGTCATAAAGCCCTGGTCCCGCAGCTTATCAAGGTTCTCAAAGAAAAGGGCGGTGAAGACATCAGGGTGGTTGTGGGCGGTGTCATTCCCCCGGCAGATTATGACTTTTTGTACAAAGTCGGCGCCAAGGGCGTATTCGGTCCGGGAACTGTGGTCACTGATTCGGCCAATAAAGTTCTGAACATCCTGGCCCAAAATTGAAAATTGAAGAATGAAGATCGAAGATTTGTGGTATCGCTTCGCTCTAGTTTTTTTATTAAAAATTGAAAGCATTCTTAAAAATTTCATTTTTCAATCTACAATCTTCAATCAAAGGACTTAATATTTTTAATGATATCCGGAGATCCGCAATTTTATGTGGAAGGCGTTCTCAAGGGTGACCGGCGTCTGCTCGCCAAGACCATCACTGTCATTGAAAGTTCACTCCCCGGCCATCAACAGTTGGGGCGCACGATCATTGACCTTTTACTTCCTTATTCCGGGGAAGCGATGCGCCTTGGCATAACCGGTGTGCCGGGGGTGGGCAAAAGTACGTTTATCGAAAGCCTCGGGATGATGCTTGTAAAAAAAGGTCATCGCGTTGCGGTCCTTGCCGTTGACCCAAGCAGTAAAAGAAGCGGCGGCAGCGTATTGGCGGATAAGACCCGTATGGAAAAGCTGGCCGTGGAACCGAGGGCCTTTATTCGCCCCTCTCCCTCGGGGGGCACGCTGGGCGGTGTTGCCCGAAAAACCCGAGAGACCATGATTGTGTGCGAAGCCGCCGGTTTTGATGTCATCATCGTTGAAACCGTGGGTGTGGGTCAGTCCGAGACCGCCGTGGCATCCATGGTCGATTTCTTTTTGGTGCTGATGATCGCCGGTGCCGGGGATGAATTGCAGGGTATAAAAAAAGGGATTCTCGAGCTTGCGGACGCCGTTGCCGTTAACAAGGCGGATGGTGACAATGTCGATCGGGCGGAACTGGCCAGAAAGCAGTATGAAACGGCACTCCATTTTCTGGCGCCTTCATCACCCACCTGGACACCGCCGGTCCTGACATGCAGTGCTTTGGAAATGATCGATATCGACGTGATCTGGGAAACCGTTTCAGAGCATCACAGAAAGTTAACGCAGACCGGAGAACTTCAGGCAAATCGAAAAAAACAGGCAGTGGACTGGATGTGGTCATTGGTTAAAGAGGGGCTCAGCGACCGTTTTTATCAACACCCTAAGGTTAAAAAAATCCTTCCCGAGACCATAAAGGAGGTTGAAAGCGGCACAACTGCTTCCACCATAGCAGCCAATCGATTGCTTGATCTGCTCGACAATAAGGCGTCTGGTTAAATAAACCCGGCCGAAGCATGGATATTACGTCGAGGGTTTGTAAACGATTTATTATTTATGAAGCGAAACGGTAGGGCAAGTTAAAAGGCAAAATACGTTAGGGGGTATTCACGACAGTATTTGGTTGCACGGAGTTTGTATCCGATGAAAGGAGGATGGGGAAATGGCAGTAAAAATAATTATAAAACGACTCGTTCCGGAAAACAAAACTGAAGCATTAAAGCCGCTGCTTCAAAAACTCAGAAATTTGGCCATGCAACAACCCGGCTATATTTCCGGAGAAACATTTAAACGAATCGATCGCCCCGGCGAGAGCCTGGTGGTCAGCACGTGGCAGTCCATGGAAGATTGGAGAAAATGGGTAATGAGCGACGAAAGAAGGGGAACCCAGGAAAAGATCGATCATTTATTGGGTGAGAAAACGGATTACGAGGTGTATACTTATGATTGAAGCCAATCCAAAATACACTCTGTATATTCTTAACCCATAACACCTTGCTGTCAAAAAAGAACGTAGGCGTTTAGCCTATTGAAAATGAATCGCTTCAGGTATGCTTAAATTTTTTCTGAAAGAACTCGCAGATAACGGCTAGTAATGAAAAAACCAGTTTTAGCTTATGAGAATGGTTTTGGTTTTAAGGCCATATGATCGTATTAAAGCCAATCCGGAATGGTTTTTTCATAACGAGCCGTAATCCGCTCAAACAGCTTCCAGAAAAAATTTAAGCACACCTGAAGCTTCCGAAAAACAGATTTGTTTCAAAGATTTTAAAAGTGACAAAAAACAAAAGACGCAATTCCATTTACTTTTTAACGACGTATTTCATTGACCTGACATCGGACTTAGAATCAGATTCAAAATCACAAAAGGTCAATGTGAATGGATGAAAGGAATTTTGTAATGGGCATTATCGAAGACAAAATTAAGGATCTTAGAGAGCGCGAAGCCAGGATCCTCAAGATGGGCGGTGATAAAGCGGTTGCCGGTCAGAAAGAAAAGGGAAAATTAACCGCCCGTGAGCGGTTGGCCATCTTCTTTGACCCTGGTACCTTTCGGGAAATCGATATGTTCGTCAGCCACCGGTGTGTAAATTTCGGCATGGAAAAGGTCGATATTCCATCCGACGGTGTCATCACCGGGCATGGTCTTGTGGAAGGGAGGCATGTATTCGCCTTTGCTCAGGATTTTACGGCCAGGGCAGGCAGTTTGGGTGAAATGCATTCAAAGAAAATTTGCAAGATCATGGATATGGCGCTAAAAGCCGGGGTTCCATTTGTGGGTATGAACGATTCCGGTGGGGCCAGGATTCAAGAAGGTGTTGATTCTCTTTCCGGATACGGTCAGATTTTTTATCGAAATTCCATGGCTTCGGGTGTGATTCCCCAGATTTCGGCAATTATGGGTCCCACCGCCGGCGGGGCCGTCTATTCACCTGCCATGACCGACTGGATTTTTATGGTCAAGAACACCAGCTATATGTTCATTACCGGACCGGATGTCATCAAGTCCGTTACCGGTGAAAAGATTACGTTTGAAGAACTTGGCGGTGCCATGGCCCACAACGAAAAGAGCGGGGTGGCGCATTTCGCCTGTGAAAGCGATGAAGATGCCATCGACCGGATCAAAAAACTCCTGTCTTATCTGCCCTCAAACAACATGGAAGATCCGCCCATCGTTAATACCGGTGATGATCCGCGACGCGCGGATCCGGCACTTGACACCATTATTCCGGACAGCCCGAACCAATCGTACGACATGAAAGAGGTTATCCGTTTAATTGTGGATAATGGCGAGATTTTTGAACCACACGAATATTATGCCCAAAACATCATCATCTGCTTTGCCAGACTGAACGGGAGAAGTGTCGGAATTATCGCCAACCAGCCCCAGGTTCTTGCAGGGTGCCTGGACATCAATGCCTCGGACAAAGCGACCCGCTTTATCCGTTTTTGTGATGCATTCAACATTCCGATGTTGACCATTGCAGACGTGCCGGGATATCTTCCCGGAAGTCATCAGGAATGGGGGGGCATTATCCGGCATGGTGCCAAATTGTTGTGGTGCTATTCAGAAGCGACCGTTCCCAAAATGCTTTTGGTTACACGAAAGGACTACGGAGGATCTTATCTTGCCATGTGTTCAAAAGACCTCGGTGCGGACATGGCATTTGCGTGGCCCAGCTCGGAAATAGCGGTTATGGGCGCTGCAGGGGCATGCAATGTCATTCATCGCAAGGCCATCCAAAGCGCGGAGGACCCCGAGACCAAGCGAAAGGAGCTGATCAAGGAATACGAGGAACTCTTTTCGAATCCTTACTGTGCCGCCAGCAGGGGTTTTGTGGATGCCGTCATTGTGCCGAGTGAAACGCGGCCCCGTTTGATCGACGCTTTGGAGATCATGTGCAGCAAGCGGGAGACGCTCCCACCGAAAAAGCACGGGAACATACCCGTATAATTAGTTAATAGGTGATAGGCAAGAGGTAATAGGATATTTTCGAAAACCCATAACCTATAACCGTTGAAAATGGTGAAACAGTGGAGAACAAAAAGAAGATAGCCGCTGCAGCTACTGCAGTGTTGAACTACATCATGACGGAAGAAGAGGCGATTTGCATTCAGTCCATGGCCGCACCTTCGATTAGCCAGGTACCGGCTTCCTATGCTGCAGGACCGGTGAAACTATGGGGGATGAGCGGCCGACAGGCTCAGATGCAGATGCGCAACTTGATACAGATGAGAACCTTCAGATAATTGACGGTTGCAATCGCCAATCGCCAATCAAAAATATTTAATTAAAAAGGGGAGAATTTTACGATGAGTGATCACAATCAGGTGAAAATAACGACCATGGATTACAGCAAAGACCGACCGGCTGCTGAAAATCCCGTTAAGATACAAGACCTGACCCTGCGGGACGGACACCAGTCTCTGTTCGCCACCCGGGGAAGAACCGAAGACATGATTCCGGTTGCGGAAAAAATGGACCAGGTCGGATTTTGGGCGTTAGAAACATGGGGCGGTGCGACGTTCGACACCATGCATCGTTTTTTAAACGAAGATCCCTGGGAACGGATTCGAACATTGAAGCGGTATATCACAAAGACGCCGTTTTCCATGCTGTTAAGAGCCCAAAACCTCGTGGGATACCGGAATTATGCCGACGACCTTGCCGAGGCGTTTGTGAAGCGAGCCTCTGAAAACGGCATGGACATTTTCAGGACCTTTGATGCTTTGAACGACTACCGCAATTTCGAGACGGTTGTCCGGGCTATTAAGGAATGCGGGAAACATTTTCAGGGCTGTATCTGTTATTCCATGACCGAACCCCGAATGGGCGGGGATGTTTACAATATTGACTACTATGTCCGCAAGGGAAAAGACCTTGAAGACATGGGTGCCGACAGTATCTGTCTCAAGGACATGGCCGGCCTGATCGCTCCCTATGATGCCTATGAAATTATCAAGGCCTTGAAGGAGACCGTGAAACCGCCCATTCATCTGCACAGCCATTTTACTTCCGGTATGTCTCCCATGAGTCATTTAAAGGCGATCGAGGCCGGCGTTGATATTATCGACACCTGCATGTCGCCGTATGCCTACCGGACGTCACATGCCGCCGTAGAACCGCTTGTGATGGCACTCATTGGGACCAATCGCGATACCGGTTTCGACATCCGGCAACTGGCGGAAATTAATGAGATACTGGAAAAGAAAGTGATGCCCAAGTACAAGCATCTCCTGGATGATTCCAAGGTCTCCATCATCGATATCAACGTGCTGTTGCACCAGACACCCGGCGGGATGCTGTCGAACCTTGTCAACCAGTTAAGGGAAATGGATGCGCTGCATAAGATCGATGAGGTTTACAAAGAGCTTCCCAGGGTCAGAAAAGAACTGGGTCAAATTCCCCTGGTGACACCCACCAGTCAGATTGTCGGGATACAGACCGTCAACAATGTTCTTTTTGACGATAAAGATGAGCGATATAAGATGATTACCGGCCAGGTCAAGGATCTGTGTTATGGATTGTATGGCAAGACCGCCGTTCCCATCGATCCCGAGGTTCAAAAAAAGGCGCTGAAGGGGTATGCGCGGGGAGAGGAACCGATTACATGCAGACCGGCCGAAGTTTTGGAGCCGGAACTCGAACAGGCCAAAAAGGATACCGAAGGACTTGCCCAGGACCTGGACGATGTGATTACGTACGCCCTTTATCCTGTAACGGGAAAACGGTTTCTGAAGTGGAAATACGGTAAGGAAGATCCGCCGGCGGAAGTCAAGCCGCGAACCCTGGAAGAAATTAAAAAAGAGGAAGAGCTGGTGAAGCTGGCCAAGCTTGGCAAGCTGGTCCGAAAAGCGGAAAAGAAGGCGCCCCCCAAAAGCGATGCGGTCCGGACGTTTAACGTGTTCGTGGACAACGAATATTTTGAAGTCGGGGTAGAAGAACCCGGCGGATCACCGATTATCAGCTACGTTAAACAGTTACCCGCAGGGGTGCCGGTTTCACCGAGACCCGCAGCGCCTGCTGCCGCCAAACCCGCGGCGCCCGCTGCACCGACGCCGGCCCCACCCAAGCCGAAGGCTGCCGCCCCGGCACCTGCCGGTGTTGAAGGCACGCCGCTGAAAGCGCCGATGCCCGGCATGATTGTAAGATATGCCAAGCAGGTGGGGGATGCCGTGAGCAAGGGGGACACGGTGGTAATTCTGGAAGCCATGAAGATGGAAAATGCCCTTCCGGCCCCTGCGGACGGCACGGTTAAGGCCATAAATTTCTCTACCGGAGATTCGGTGGCCAAAGACGATGTACTGTGCGTAATCGGTTGAAATAAATAAATGTTGGAGATTGGTTGAATCGTTAAATGGTTTTCACTGTTTGATCAATCCACCATTTGACGAATCGACCCATCAACAATTGACAATTATCAATCATAAATGGGGGGTTCGTTTTAATGAAAATCCATGAATATCAGGCCAAAGACCTGTTCAAAAAATACAACGTTCCTGTTCCAACAGGGGGCGTTGCTTTCAAACCGGACGAAGCCAAGAAAATTGCCGAAGATTTGGATCAATTTCCGGTTGTTGTTAAAGCCCAGATTCATGCCGGCGGCCGGGGCAAAGGCGGGGGTGTAAAACTTGCGGGATCTTTGGATGAGGTTGCTAACATTGCCGGTGGTATCATCGGAATGAACCTGGTGACCCACCAGACCGGTCCGGAAGGGAGAATCGTCAGGAAGGTTCTCGTGGAACAGGGACTCAACATCGCAAAGGAATTGTACCTGAGTATTATCCCGGATCGGGCAACGGCGAAGGTTGTCATCATGGCCAGTGAAGCCGGAGGAATGGATATTGAAGAAGTGGCAGCCGCCACACCCGAAAAGATCATCAAGGTTTATATTAACCCCCTTATGGGCATACAGCCCTATCACTGCAGGCAGGTTGCGTTTGGGCTGAATATGTCACCGGCTGTAATGAAGCCGTTTGTTTCAATGCTGTCAAGCCTGTACCGGCTGTTTATGGATTATGACTGTTCTCTGGTGGAGATAAATCCCCTTGTGATCACCGCCGAAAATACGGTGATTGCGCTGGATGCCAAGATCGACTTTGACGACAATGCGCTCTATCGTCACAAGGATATCCTTGAATTCCGTGATATCGACGAAGAGGACCCCCTTGAAGTCGAGGCATCCAAATTTCATCTCAATTATATTAAGCTGGACGGCAATGTCGGGAATATGGTCAACGGTGCCGGTCTGGCCATGGCAACCATGGACATTATCAAGCTGGCCGGTGCGGAACCGGCCAACTTTTTGGATGTGGGCGGCGGGGCCAGTGCCGAGATGGTTGAGAACGGCTTTCGTATCATGCTCAGTGATGAAAATGTCAAAGGGATTCTCATCAATATTTTCGGAGGGATTTTGCGCTGCGACGTTCTGGCAAAAGGTGTTGTCAGTGCAGCGGAAAAAACCGGTATCAATGTTCCCGTGGTGGTACGGATGGAAGGGACCAATGTGAAAGAAGGCCGAAAGATTCTCGCCGATTCCGGGCTCAACCTGATTACTGCTGCCGATATGAAGGATGCAGCCGACAAGATCTCACAGCTGGTTTCAGACCGGTAAAAGTTGGCCCGCAGAATGGGGTATCTATATTATA
>Ga0210134_1000038_pt1 | contig 15781 bp, 14 predicted proteins | sample RushSE_CattailNL_3_FD_185565 | JGI IMG/M metagenome (GOLD analysis project Ga0210134, IMG submission 185565) | Wetland microbial communities from San Francisco Bay, California, USA, that impact long-term carbon sequestration - RushSE_CattailNLB_D2... | ecosystem: Environmental > Aquatic > Marine... | reverse complement strand
ATAATGCTTCGCATTAAATCTTCGATTTATTTAACAGGGCAGGCAAATCCCAATGACCGAAATTCGAATATCCAAACAATGTCGTCTTGGAAGGTTTTGATCATTGCGTACTCGCCCTGTTAAATTCCGCCTAAAGGGGGACCTTCGCGAGGCGAAGGATTTAACAGGGTGAAAATTTGAGACCTGCCCGCTCGTGCCTTGCAATGGCAGGCGGGTTTATTTGTAATTTGCCTGCCCGCCGGCTTTTTGGCGGGGTGCTTGGAATTTGTATTTTTTGACATAATACTCAAGGCAGAGCCATCTATCTCCAGCTCCCGCGAAGCTGGGGTTTTATAAGGGATCTGCCTTGTTGTCTCGGATACCTTGGCCGAAGAAACAAACCATTTCACCTTGCATTTTCTGGAAGGCGTGATTATAGTTTGTTGAAAAAGGTGAAATTAGAGGCTTTCTAAGAGATAAATTTGTATTTTTCCAAAAGTTCGGCGCTTGCGCGGAACGCTACGGAGAAATCGAATATCAGCCCCGTTTACTTAACAAATAATACACCCAAGGTGGGTTTGTAGGGCATCAGAATGTTTTGTTGTTCCTGGAAGAGCCCAAAAGATCTAAACCATAAAACGGATACAAATACACGATTGAATGATGAAAGAACATAACGAAAAATTGCCGGATCCCAAAGAAATCGAAAAAGAGATCAGTGATTTTCTGGCAAAGAAATTTGGCGGGAGCGTTAAAATGGTATCGCCGCTGGTGTTGCCCCAGGAGGCAACCGCCGACAAGGGTGAGAAACCGACCCAAAAAACGAAAAAGATCAATTTTGATTTAAAACCCGAAGAGCTTATCTCCTTTCTTGACCAGTATATCGTAAAACAGGACAGCGCAAAAGCCATACTGGCAACAAAAATATGTACACATTTCAACCGGATTAAACGTGCCGAGAACGCTTCTGATCAGAGCGAGGACATTGTCGGACGCATTAAAAACAACATACTCATGTTCGGTCCGACCGGTGTCGGCAAAACATATATAATTAAACTGATCGCCAAAAAAATCAATGTCCCGTTTGTTAAGGGCGACGCTACAAAGTTCAGTGAAACAGGTTACGTGGGCGGCGATGTAGAGGACCTCGTTCGTGATCTTGTCAGGGAAGCCGACGGTGACATTGAACTCGCTCAATACGGTATTATCTATATCGATGAAATCGACAAAATTGCATCAAGCCGAAATGTCATTGGCGTTGATGTATCGAGATCGGGTGTTCAGCGTGCGCTTCTTAAACCCATGGAAGAAACTGAGGTTGATTTGAAAGTCCCCCATGACCCCATTTCAATGATTCAGGAAATCGAACGCTTTCGTAAAACAGGAAAAAGAGAAAAACGATCGGTCAATACCGGCAATATACTCTTTATTATGAGCGGTGCCTTTGGCGATCTCGCAGAGATTGTCAGAAAACGAATTGCGGATCATGAGATCGGCTTTGGCGCAAAAATTAAAACAACACGAGACGATAGCGACATTCTTAAACAGGCAAAGGCGGAAGACCTCATAGAATTCGGATTTGAGTCCGAATTTGTCGGACGGCTTCCGGTAAGGACGGTCTTTGAAAAGTTGACGGAAGACGACCTTTTCGAAATCTTGAAAAATCCCAGCAATCCGATAGTTCTCGGCAAAAAACTCGACTTTGCAGCCTATGGTATCGATATAAAATTCGAAGACACGGCCCTTCGAATATTGGCGAAAAATGCCTTCCAGGAAAATACCGGCGCAAGAGGCCTCGTCAGCGCAGTTGAAAAGGCACTGCTTGTTTTCGAAAAGAAATTGCCGTCCACTTACATTAAAAAATTTCCGGTAACCGGCACGCACGTGGAACATCCCGAAAAGTCCCTCAAAAACATGTTGGCATTATCAGACCTTGATGAACTCAATGAGACCTACGAAAGGCTGTTTCTTGATGAAAAAGAATTTATCAAAACGTATTTGAACTCAAACAGGAAAAATCTAGCGGAAAAATACGGTTTAACACTGACGATGTCACGTATCGATGTTGTGGCTTCTTATTACGCCAGGCACATAATGGATATCGAAAAGGCCATCAAAAAAATCAAATCTTTTTATGACGATATAAAGAAGATAGAATTATACTTTTTTAAAAATCATGACATCAATATTGTCATGGAAGACGATGCCGTTGACTTTATTATCGAGCAGTTTGAAAATTCTGCTTATCATATTGATTCCTTCTACGATAAATTGGCGAAGGATTTCGAATACGGACTCAAACTGGTTCAGGAAAAAACAGGTAAAAACCGATTTTTCATTACCAAAAACGCACTACTGGACCCCGAATCTTTTATTGGCAATCTGATTAAAGAAGAATTGAGTATGCACTCAAAATCGATAATAAAAAATCAATGATCGGAATATCAAAACTGTATTGCGGGACTGTAGAACCATCGGATGCCCTTCGTTATGGGCGAATGTCTTCCAAGCTGCCTTCCCATCTTCTTCAGTTTTCCAAAGATAAACGGCCCGTGGTTGTCTGGAACGTTACTCGACGGTGTAACCTAAAGTGTATTCATTGTTATGCCCACGCAAAAAACATCTTTTTTGACAATGAACTTTCCACCATTGAAGGGAAAAATTTAATCGATGATCTCGCAGGATTCGGCGTTCCTGTGATATTGTTTTCCGGGGGTGAGCCTTTGGTGAGAAAAGATCTCCCGGAACTTGCAGCCTATGCCGTCCAAAAGGGTATGCGGGCTGTTTTATCAACCAACGGAACCCTGATAACACCTCAAGTTGCCCGGACGCTCAAGGATATCGGCCTCTCATACGTCGGCATCAGTCTCGACGGGATGGAAGAGATCAACGACCGCTTCAGAGGCGTAAAGGGAGCTTTCAGCTCAGCACTGAAAGGAATTAAAAACTGTAAAAAGGCCGGTATAAAAGTGGGTCTTCGCTTTACGATCAACAAATCAAATGCCGGTCAAATTCCTGAAATATTTACACTCCTTGAAGAGATGGATATTCCTCGGGTATGTTTTTACCATCTTGTATATGCCGGTCGCGGATCAGAGCTTGTAAAAGAAGATCTTTCCCATGAGGAATCTCGAAAAGCCGTCGATCTGATCATGGATCTCACAAAACAACGCCATGACAGAGATCATCCCAAAGAAGTTTTAACCGTCGACAATCATGCCGACGGGCCATATCTTTATTTGAGGCTTTTGAAAGAAAATCCCGAGCGTGCCCGGGAAGTATTGGAACTTCTCAAAATGAATGAAGGCAACAGCTCCGGAATAGGCATCGGTTGTGTGAGCTGGGATGGTGAGGTTTATGCCGACCAGTTCTGGCGTCATTACAGTTTCGGAAATGTCAGAAATCGTCCGTTTTCAGAAATTTGGGCCGACACATCGGATCCGTTGATGAAAAAACTAAAAGAGAAGAAAAAACATGCCAAGGGAAGATGTGCAACATGTCGATGGCTGGAAATTTGCGCCGGAAATTTCAGAGTAAGATCCGAGGCAGTAACAGGTGATGTCTGGGCACCGGACCCGGCGTGCTATTTGACGGACGAAGAAATCACCGAACAAGCCGGATAAACCGTAAATAAAGAATTTTTATCACGAAACACGAAATTAACGAAACACGAAAAAGATTTTTTGTAAGAGTTTAGTCTTTTGAAAATGAATTGCTACAGGTATGCTTAAAAACAGACTTGTTACAAAGAGCTAAACAGTTACGATTTTTTTATTTCGTGCTTTCGCCCTTTCGATTTTTCGTGATTGTTTTGTTATTTTTTCCACTAAATCCATTACATTGACTATCAAGGGGCTAAAATGCTGTTTCCCGATTACAGACCGAGACGGTTGCGACAAAATGATGCGTTTCGCCGTATGATCCGCGAAACCAAACTTTCGGTAGATGACTTCATTCTTCCGCTTTTTGCCATCAACGGCAAAGGGGTAAAAAATCCCATCGATTCGATGCCCGGACATTACCAACTGTCCATTGACAACCTTGTTAAAACGTCTCAAAAAGCATATTCGCTTGGCATCCCTGCGATAATGATTTTTGGAATACCGGACAAGAAAGATCCGCTTGGAACCGGCGCTTACGACAAAAACGGTATTGTTCAGAAAGCAACACGCGCCTTGAAAGACAAAATACCGGATCTTGCCGTCATTACCGATGTCTGTCTGTGCCAGTACACCGACCACGGTCATTGCGGCGTTGTGGACGGGGATATCATTGATAATGACGCCAGTTTGGACCTGCTTGCCAGGGCCGCCCTTTCTCATGCCCAGGCCGGTTCGGACATGGTCGCACCTTCGGATATGATGGACGGCCGGGTCACTGAAATTCGTAATATTCTGGATGAGAACGATTTCAGCAATGTTCCGATACTGTCATATGCCGCCAAATATTGCAGTGCATTTTACGGACCATTCCGCGATGCCGCACACTCTGCACCGAAGTTCGGAGATCGGCGGACGTATCAGATGGATCCCGCCAATGCACTGGAGGCCATTCGGGAAGTAACCCTGGACATCGAAGAAGGCGCTGATATCATCATGGTTAAGCCCGCCCTCCCCTACCTCGACATTATTTGCCGGGTCCGGGAAGAGATCGATCTTCCCATAGCGGCTTACAATGTCAGCGGTGAGTTTGCCATGATCAAGGCCGCCGAAAAAATGGGATGGGTGGACGGAAAAAAAGTCATGATGGAAACCCTCATCGCAATTAAGCGGGCCGGCGCCGACATGATTTTGACATATTTTGCACTTGAAGCCGCAGAGGCATTAAGGGCATAGACAGCGGCAGACAAGACCGCAACAACATCATGCAAAACGACAACCGTACGTCGGCCCCGAACCCACACCCTCACGCAGAAACAAAGGACAGCGCATTACGACTGGTGGCCTGGGAAACCACGCGCAACTGCAACCTTTCCTGTATACACTGCCGGGCATCGGCCACGCAGGGCCCATTCAGCGGGGAACTCGACACGAATGCATCTTATCGCCTGATGAATCAGATCGCACATGTCGCAAAGCCCATCATCATACTGACGGGCGGAGAACCGCTTTTGCGGACCGATATTTTTGATATTGCAACGTACGGTACGGACAAGGGGTTCAGGATGGTCATGGCTCCAAATGGCACCCTGATTACCGAAGGCATCGCCAAACAAATGGCGGGCGCCGGCATTCAAAGGATCAGCGTCAGTCTCGACGGCGCCGCCCGTGAGAGCCATGACAGATTCAGGGGAGTGGATGGTGCCTTTGAAGGTGCGCTTCGGGGGATACGGTTGGCAAAAAGTGCCGGTATGGAATTTCAGATAAACACCACGATCACCAAGACAAATCTTCATGAAATCGAGAAAATACAGGAACTCGCCGTAGAACTGGGCGCGGTTGCCCATCATATCTTTCTGCTCGTTCCAACCGGCCGTGGCAAATATATTGTAAATCAGGAAATAACCGCAGTAGAATATGAGCACACATTAAACTGGTTTTATGATCAGCAGGAAAAGACCCTCCTGCAGCTGAAAGCCACGTGCGCGCCCCATTATTACCGCATTTTACGCCAGAGGGCCAAGCAGGATGGAAAATCGATTACGTTCAAAACACACGGGATGGACGCTGTTACGCGAGGATGTCTGGGAGGCACGGGATTCTGTTTCATTTCCCATCGGGGGATTGTACAGCCGTGCGGATTCTTGGATGTGAATTGCGGGGATGTAACCCAAACTTCCTTTGCAGATATCTGGAACCGTTCAGACATCTTTTTGTCGTTGCGCAATGTTGACAACCTTAAAGGAAAATGCGGGGTATGTGAGTTCAATAAGGTGTGCGGGGGATGCAGAGCAAGAGCGTATGAAGCGACCGGCGATTTTCTGGCCGAAGAACCCCTGTGCAGCTATCAGCCCCGCCTTTTGAGGAATTAGGAAATAGGAATTAGAAGATAGATTTACCGCAAATCAACACGGATAAACATAAATATTCGCTCTTGTCCAAAAACGATCTTATTTTAGCAGATATGATGCAGGACCGCCCTCCGGCCGGTAAGCCCTATGGGCTGAGATCGCGGCCTCGACGACCGCGGTGCCGGACTGAGAGGCTGCGGCCCCTCCCTCTTTCCTCTTTTCTATTTCCTCTTTCCTATCTCCCAGGCTCCATTCAATCCATTGCATTCAGCACCTGATATCCGTCTTTTTCAAGGGCTTTTCTGATAATCTCCGTGTCGCAAGGAAGAAGTCGGAAGTAGTATTCTCTTTTGCTCGCCTTTTGTGCCGTCATTCCGACATTGATGATATCTCCGCCGTTATCGTTGATAATCTGTAAAACATTTTTAAAGGAACCAGGCTTTTCGCCCACAACCAAATCGATTCGTGAGCTGGCGGTGAGGAACCCCATCATATCGATAAACGTCCTTAGAATATCCGATGCCGTGATGATGCCAACCAGTTTATAGTCTTGAACCACCGGCATTCCACCGATTTTGTGCTTGTATATCAGTTGTGCAGCGACTTCGATGTCGTCATCCGGCCCCACAACGATGGGATTCTTTATCATCAGATCCTGGAGCGAAACGTCACCGAGCATGGAAGGGATAAGGCCCTGTTTTAAATCCGCAAGGGTAACAAAACCTTTTAGCTCATTTCCTTTTGAAACCACAGGAAGATGCCTGATGGAGTTAATCTTCATCAATTCGATGGCTTCCTGTATGGAGGCGTCTTCCATGATCGTAATTGGATCGGGAACCATCAACGCGTTTATTTTCATAGATCTCTTCCTTTATAATGCCCGAACTGAACGAAAACAAGGTGGGATTTTTTTATTTGTTCATAAGCCCTAAGCGGAACGATCCAGCGCATTCAAAACCAGGGTTATCGGCCGGTCTTCTTCGCTTTTTCCGGCAAACCTTATGGGACCCGGATGTCTATAATTATCGTCACCCGGAACCGCAGCAAGCCATTTTTCTCTAAATGCCTTTACGATTCTAAAAGATGCGGAATTGACATCAACCAGACTTTTTTCCAAAACAAGGACCAGCTTCCCTTTTCTTTCTTCAAGGTGCATCAAGGGTGCGATGGGAATTCCAATCGGTTCCCATTCTGAAAAATCCTTTTCCAAATTCTTTAGGGAGGCCATCTGGCCTGTAGAACCATTGGCTATCAGGCTGAAAACCGACAACCCCAGATTGTATGTATAGTTACAGTCAAAACGTGTCGGATCGCTGCCCCTTCCGTCATATCCATAAAAATGAATCTGCGTACTGAACTTTGGTACGGATTTCTTATAAATCTTTTCAATAGACGCCGGAATTTCTTCCGCTCCAGAAATGACCTGTTCCTTTTCAAGAGCCTGTTTGAGGGTTTTTACGGATATTATTGAAGATTTAACCAGTAAAAACTCGGCGTCATCATAATTTTTGAAAATAATGGGACCAAAGTAATCCGGATCGAGTGCACCCTTTTCGAGCACCTTCCGGTAATAGGATTTTTCGATGCCCATTTTATACGATCCGTTCTCTGTTAAAATGTTCAGGTAGTCATTTACAAGTCCCATGAGCACCTTCTCGGTCTTAACCTGCGAAAACTGGAAATTGCCGTGGCTGTCTCTTTCCATGAGAAGACCTTCCTGAAAGAATTCAGGAATATCATTGAACAGATCATCATCCCGGGTATTCCATACGGAAAAACCATGATCTTCCCTTGAAAGCCTGGCCTGTCTCCGTAAATATTCCAGCCTATCTTCAAGCACCGGGAAATCCGTATGGAAATCCGTGTCATGGGTGTCGTTATATTCCGCAATAATGGTATTGAGTTTTATAATAAAAATCTGTATCTCATTGATAAATTCCAGGATCCCCTCCGGAATAACAATGACACCGTAGTTTTTCCCGACAGCAGCCCTTCTGACGATTCCTTCACAAATCACACGAGACAGATGCCTCAGCGTCATCCCATAGGCAGTGTAATCGATATTATCCGCTTTTGCGGCTTCTTCAATTCTCCTTTTATCGATGTAATTACAAAGATCCTCACCAATAAAAGTCATATTGGCATGAGTCTGCAACGCAACTTCAAGTGCCAAGTGGCTGGCAACCCTCCCCATAACCTTGCAGATGTGCCAGTATTTAACATCTGAACTGCCGTCCGTGCAAAGGTTGCTGATAGCGTTTGAGAAAGCCCTTGCAGCAGTGTGAAACCCGAACGACATGGCGCATAGAACTTGACCCTGAGCATCTCTGACCTGTATATCGCCGTCAATGGTTTTGGGAACACCGATAACCTGGACACCGTCTTTGAACATTTCCTGTGCCAAAAATGCCGCATTGGTATTCGAATCATCACCCCCGACAATGACAAGAGCATCCAGCTCAAGCTTTTTACAGGTTTCCTTTGATAAGGCCATCTTCTTTTTCGTATCTATTTTCGTTCGGCCGGTTTTTATCATGGTAAAACCGCCGAGATTCCGATATGCATCAACAAGGCTGCCTGTGATCTCAATCGTTTCATTCTCAATGATTCCATCCGGACCGAGCAAAAAACCGATAATTTTCGACTCCGGATTCGCCTTTTTTGCTGCATCGTATAATCCGGCGATCACATTATGACCTCCTGGAGCAGGCCCTCCTGAAAATACAATACCAATGTTGCGTTTTTTGCAGTATCGTGCTTTGAAGGATTCTCCAGGTGAATCCAGGCCCTCAATGGTCTGCACCTTATTATGGATAATGTCCGGCAGTTGGCTCCTTGCTTCCTTATCAATATTGAACTTAAAACGGTCGCTATCCTTCAACAGGGTGTAAGGGCTTTCAAATGCTTTGCATTTGGGTGGGACATACGCCCTTCGTTCAATCAGCTCCCGGTTGATATTGTCGGTCGCATTCCGAACCTCGGGATGTTTTAACAGGTCATCAATGTCGTCGAAATTTTTATCTTTCATGTTACCTCTCCATTCAAGGCAATCATTGGAGTTTCTCATACCATTGCAGCGGCATTGCAGTTCAAGAACTTTACTTTAGTTAATAATAGCTGTGCCCCGTTGTTTGTGTCAAGATTATTCACGAGGTATTATAGCGGCTCACGTTGGTCGAAGATGCCGCTGGCGGCGAGGCGGACAGGCTTCACGGCAAGAAATCGTAAAAAAAGAGCGAAGACTTTTTGATTTTCGCTCGTATTGGTGGATATAATCCAGGTTGAGCGGTTCAGGGTTTACGGTTTACAGTTTAGCAAATCCAACATCCCGATCTAAAAGGATTTATAAAGAATTCCGCAATGCTTATCAATCCACTCCATGGGTGATGACTGCGGCTGGCTGCAACCAGACCGCCATGCGTTGCAACGGAATGCCTATTCAACCTGAACATTGAACGGGAAACCCGGAACCACTTGGCATAAGCAAGCATAATAACGGTGGGAACCATCACGAGAAAGCGAATATGGACGTAAAGCTTTTGCATCTGGATGACGAGTCTCTGATTTGCCGGATACAGGAAGGAAGTCATGAGGCTTTTGCCGAACTGGTGGATCGTCACTCAAATCGATTCTATCGTATTGCCTATCGCCTTGTTTCCAGCAAGAACGATGCGGAGGACATTGTTCAGGAGGCGTTTTTGAAACTATGGGACAGGCCGAATCTTTGGGATCCCGGTAAGCGAGCCAAATTCACCACCTGGTTTTATCGGGTCGTCATAAACCTGTGTTTGGATCATCGCAAAAAGAAAAAATTGATAAACTTACCCGAAAACATAGAGTTCGCAGACGAAAATCCCGGACCGGACGTCTTGTTCGATGTGCATCATAAGCAGGCTGTATTGGAGCGATTGCTGAACGATTTGCCGGAAAGACAGCAGCTTGCGGTTAACCTGTGCTTTTATGAAGGATTAAGCAATATTGAGGCGGCCCAAATCATTGGTGTGAAGGTAAAAGCACTTCAATCTCTCATCATGCGTGCCAAAACAACATTGAAGTACAACGCCCAACGATATCTTGACGGAGGTTCACGATGACAATGAACATTGAACGGTTCAAGGAAAACCTGCTTGTGTATGGCCCTGATGTTCGGAATTGGCCAAAAGACATGAGATCGTCAGGGCTGGAGGCACTGGACAGTTCTCCTGAACTTCAAAAATTAGTTCGAGATGAGGAACGTTTTGAAGGATTTCTTAAAACACGAAAATATGAAGAACCGAGCAGAGATCTGGCAAGACGAATTGTGACAGCCGCTTTGCCCGGGAAGAAAAAAGCGCAACGCCATCTTGGCGAGTTCCTCTCTGAAATATTTCGGGAATTCAGTTTGTCCAGGCGTGCACTTACGGCGATTTCCGTTTCACTCATCTTTACCTTGATCATCGGATTTACAATAGGTTTCTCAATTCCTTCAGGATACGCTTCCGCCGAACATTACGAAACCCACCTGGAAGATTTTCTCATTTATGAAGGAGACGTACTATGAGTAAAAAGACGAAAATCCTGATTTTCAGTTCACTGCTCCTCAACGTGTTGCTTGCCGGCGTTGTCATTGGCGATGTGTCGCATCGATTCCATAAAGAATACTTTGTTCGAAAGTCCGTACAGGAATTTGCGTCGAAATTACCCGGCGATAAGGCAACATTGTTTCTTGAAACAGTGGAAAGGGTCCATCAGAAAAATCGGGATGCATACCATCAAATCCGAGAAGCGAGAAACGAAGCGATGAAGCTTTTATCAGCACCTGAATTTGATGAAACCGGATACCGGATTCAAGTTGGAAAAATACATGAACTGCGAAGTCTCATGAAACAGCGCCTGGCAGATGCAACCATTGAATTGGCAAGGCAATTCAATCAGGAAGAGAGAAGCGCCCTGGCGAAACACTTGAGGCGTTTTGCACGATCTTCACGGGATACCGGTCCGACATCCGATGCAAAATCGCCTCGTCAAGAATAATCCTGACCGGTTCGGCAACATCATCCTGTGATATTTGGAGACAGGCTCTGCAGGGTCGGTAGCTCAAGGTTGGAGGTTGGAAGCAGGCATTTCCCTTGCCTCAAACCTTTAGCGAAGCGACCTTCCAACCTAACCCGGCTGAAAGCGTTAGCCCTCAAACCTCTGGAGTAGCGATCCATCGATTTGGGAAAGCGTCATTTGAAATGCGAACACGCCATGAACTTACTTACTAAAACAGTCCATGTCCGATTTTGGGCATTTTTACCTGCCGTACTGATGCTGTCCATTTTTTCCGGATGCACGACTGTGGGACCGGATTATGTAGCGCCGGACACACCCATACCCCAAGCATGGCATACCCCGGAAAAAAGCGGACTGGAAGGGGGACATCTAAAAAAAGAAACCCTGGCCGATTGGTGGTCGATTCTCCATGACCCCGTACTCACGCACCTGGTCGAGTCGGCGGTTGCGGGAAATCTTGATCTTAAGGAGGCGCGCGCACGTGTTCGAGAGGCCCGCGCTCGACGCGGCATCAGCGAGGCCGCCCGTTTTCCGGCCATCGACGCCGGCGGCTCCGCAAGGTCGAGCCGCAGCAGCGAAGAAACCGGAAGCGGCAGCGAGAGGGAACTATACGCCGCAGGCTTCGACGCCGCCTGGGAGCTGGACGTGTTTGGCGGGAATAAACGAGCCGTTGAAGCGGCCGAAGCCGAGCTGCAGGCGAGTGAAGAGGATTTGCGGGATGTTCTTGTCAGCCTGCTGGCCGAAGTTGCCCTGAATTATGCCGAGCTGCGTTCCTTTCAGACCCGCCTGACGGTTGCGGAAGCCAACCTTGAAGCACAGGAAGAAACATACAATATCACCCGATGGCGCCGTCAAGCCGGCCTGACGACACAACTGGACGTAGAAGAGGCCAGATACAGTCTCGAACAGACGCGGGCGCAGATACCCGGCTTACATACCGGCCTCAAACAGACCGAGAACCGGCTGGCCGTACTGATGGGACAGCATCCGGGTTCACTGGATGATACCTTGGCGGAACGCAAGGCCATTCCGGTCACGCCTCTCGAAGTGGCTGTGGGGGTGCCGGCCGATATCTTACGGCGCCGTCCGGATGTCCGGAGAGCGGAACGCCGGCTGGCCGCCCAAACGGCACAGATAGGTGTTGCCACGGCGGATCTCTATCCCAGGTTTTCGCTTCTTGGCTCCATCGGTCTTGAAGCCCTGTCTCCGGGCAACCTGTTTTCAACCGGAAGCCGCACCCATGGTATCGGAGCCGCAGTTGCCTGGCCGCTGTTTGATGCCGGCACCATCCGAAACAACATCGAAGTACAAACCGCCTTGCAGCAGCAGGCCCTGATCCGATACGAGGCTGCTGTTCTCACGGCGCTGGAGGATGTCGAAAACGCTCTGGTTGCCTATGCCAGGGAACAAAGCCGCAGACAATCCCTCACCGAAGCGACTGAGGCTGCATGGCGTGCTGTTGAACTGGCCAAGAAACAATATGTGTCCGGACTCATCGAGTTCAACAACGTTCTGATTGCCCAGCGGTCGTTGTTGTCACTCCAGGATCAGTTAGCGGTCAGCGAGAGCGAAGTGACATCGAATTTGATCGCCTTGTACAAATCCTTAGGAGGTGGGTGGAAATCCCTGATACCTGACAGCACGGATTAAACGCATCAGATTTCTATAACCTGAGGAACATATAAGTATTTTATGAGTTTTGAATGCTCGTCTTGAATATGGAATAATGGAAGGTTGGGTTCTAAAAGGATATTATTCATTATTAGTTTTACCATTTTACCATTAACCAAACATTGCATCATCCCACAACCCATTATTCCAATATTCCAGTATTCCAACATTCCGATCGGGGCGAAGCCCCATGGAAGGAAGCAATGAAATTGAAGACAAACCCGGAATTCGATACGGGTCAAACCATTGGAATTGATGATCGGTACCCGGACCGTAAAAAGCGCCTGAAATGGTGGCTCATCGTAGCTCTCCTGGCAATCGCAGGCGTAACAGGTGCTGTTGTTTGGAAGGGGACGAAAAAATCAAATTCCATGCAGTATCAGATCCAGAAAGTTCATCGTGGAGATCTAACCGTAACCGTGACAGCGACAGGTGCCCTGGAACCGACAAACCAGGTGGATGTGGGCAGCGAGTTGTCCGGTATCATCAAGACCGTCGAAGTGGATTATAACGACAGGGTAAAAGTCGGCCAGATTCTGGCACGGCTGGACACCGACAAGCTGAAAGCCAAGGTCTTGCAATCAAAAGCTGTCCTGGAATCGTCCCGGGCAAAGGTATTGGAGGCACAGGCCACTGTCAAAGAGGCAGGAGACGAGCTGGCGCGGTTAAAGGAAGTGTGGGAATTGAGCAATAACATGGTACCGTCGCAGCGCGACCTGGATGTGGCTCAGGCGACGCTGCATCGGGCAAAGGCCGTCGAGGCCACCGCAAGGGCACAGGTGACCCAGGCCCAGGCCGCTCTCGAAGCCGATGAGACGGATTTGTCAAAAGCGGTGATCCATTCCCCCATTAACGGCATCGTCCTTACGCGGAACGTCGAACCCGGGCAGACCGTGGCCGCCTCGTTTCAGGCCCCGGTACTGTTCACCCTGGCCGAGGATCTGACACAGATGGAACTTCATGTGGACGTAGATGAGGCCGATGTGGGGCAGGTGACAGAGGGACAAGAGGCCGTTTTCTCAGTGGATGCCCATCCGGGGCGGACGTTCCCGGCACGGATCACTCAGGTCCGCTACGGTTCTCAAACCGTGAACGGGGTCGTCACATACAAAACGGTGCTGATCGTGGACAATTCGGATCTGTCCTTACGGCCGGGGATGACGGCAACTGCGGACATTTTCGTCAAAAAAGTGGAAAACGCGATCCTGATACCCAATGCTGCGTTACGCTTTAACCCTTCGATTAAAGAAAAAGAGGCCCCGTCCGACGGCGGCAGCTTGCTCAACAAACTCCTGCCTCGCCGACCCAGATCGCAATCAAAACAGCGTAAAGACTCAACCGACGATAACAAATTGCAGCAGGTCTGGACATTGCGCGATGGAAAACTTCTCGCTATTGCCGTCCGCGTCGGCGCCACCGACGGCAGTATGACCGAGGTGACGAGCGGCGACATCAAGCCGGGAATACCGCTCGTGGTCGATACAAAGAGATCCGGACGATGAAGACCAACTTTTCCATGAAAATCAGCGAACACTCCCTCATGGAGTTCAAAGGCGTAACCAAGGTTTACGGCACGGGTTCCGCTGCCATGCCAGCCCTGAAGGGAATCGATCTGCGCATCGGCCGGGGTGAATTCGTGGCCGTGATGGGGCCGAGCGGGTCCGGAAAGTCTACTTGCATGAATCTTCTGGGCTGTTTGGATACCCCCAGCAAAGGCATTTACCTTTTTGAAGGCGTCGATGTGGGGAAGCTGTCCCGCGACCGGCGCGCACTGTTACGCCGCCATTACCTGGGGTTTGTGTTTCAGGGTTTCAACCTCCTCAATCGCACCTCGGCTTTAGAGAACGTGGAACTGCCATTGGTCTATCGCGGCATAGCGGCCCATGAGCGGCGGGAAAGCGCCTTGCGAGCACTTGATGCGGTTGGGCTCAAGCAGTGGGGCACACACACACCCGGTGAACTCTCGGGCGGACAGCAGCAACGGGTCGCCATTGCGCGGGCCATCGTTACCGACCCAAAAGTGCTGTTGGCCGACGAGCCCACCGGCAACCTGGATTCCGCCCGCAGTCGTGAAATTATGGAGATGCTCAGCGCATTCAACCGTGAATACGGCATCACCATCGTCCTGGTGACCCATGATGCCGATATGGCGGCTTATGCAAAACGAATCATTCGCTTCCTCGACGGCATCATCGACACCGATGAGGAAAACGGGAAGATGATATAATGTTAAAGGAAACAATTTTACTGGCCTTTCGGAAAATCCGGCGCAACCTTATGCGGTCGTCCCTGACCATTCTGGGTATCGTCATCGGCGTCGCTGCCGTAATCACCATGGTGACCGTGGGAAAAGGTGCGACTGCGCAGGTGACTTCCGATATCGCCAAACTGGGTACCAATCTTTTGCAGATCAGACCCGGTCAGCACCGCTACGGTCCCGGCGGCATCCAATCCGCCGGTGCCATGTTTAAGGCGGATGATGCGGAGGCCATCGCCCGGGAAATCTCCGGGCTCGTGGCAGTGGCACCGACGGCCTCTCAAACCTTACAGGCAATCTACGGAAACGAAAACTGGTCCACCTCGGCTATCGGCAGCACGCCGGACTATTTACACGTTCGCAACTGGCAGCTTGAGAGCGGGCGCCGATTCACAGACAGTGAACTTCGGGGGGGAAAAGCCGTGTGCATCCTGGGTTCAACCGTTCGCAAAGCGCTCTTCGGCGGACAAAACCCCCTAGGCAACATGATCCGCCTTCAAAAGCTTTCATGCCAGGTGATCGGTGTCCTCGAATCCAAAGGGCAGTCCAGTTTTGGAACGGATCAGGATGACTTCGTGCTGATCCCGTTGCGAACGCTTCAGCGGCGTATCGCCGGTAATTTGGATGTGAGCAGAATTTATGTTTCCGCAGAAGACGGCGTTTCCACCCAGAAAGTCGAACAGGATATTGAACGGCTGATGCGTGAGCGCCGTCGCATTGCCGTGGGTAAAGAAGACGATTTCCATGTCAGAGATATGCAGGAACTCGTCAGCACGATGACCGGGACAACCCGCGTGCTAACCGGACTCCTGGGTGCCGTAGCGGCGGTAAGCCTTCTGGTCGGGGGAATCGGGATCATGAACATCATGCTGGTCTCGGTGACGGAAAGA
>Ga0210134_1000037_pt1 | contig 15906 bp, 14 predicted proteins | sample RushSE_CattailNL_3_FD_185565 | JGI IMG/M metagenome (GOLD analysis project Ga0210134, IMG submission 185565) | Wetland microbial communities from San Francisco Bay, California, USA, that impact long-term carbon sequestration - RushSE_CattailNLB_D2... | ecosystem: Environmental > Aquatic > Marine... | reverse complement strand
ATGCAACTTACCGTCCATGTTCGACCCTATTACAAAGAGGGCCTGAAAGGGAATTATCCCAAGATTGCCCGGGATCTGAGTTATATTCATGAGGCATGGGTAGAGGAGGGGCCGTCACTATTTCACATCGTTGGGAAACTGGACAAACTCCTTTACGAGTTGGAAGGAAATCCGCCCTTTAGAAAGATTTTATTGAAGCACAAAGACGAACTCCGCAAGCTTCACAAGGAAGTTGAAGAACATATTGCGGATTGGGAATTGGCCAAAGCCGACAAGACGCTGTATCAGATGGAAGACATCTTTGACCAAATTGAATGGGAATTAAGTTGAGCGGATGATATCATTATCCGCATCCATCCAGACCGGAAAAGTTTCTCTGGACTTTTGGAGTGTTTCATAGGACAGTTCGCCGGTATAGATACACGTCTGGTTGCTCTTTTGATAAATGACGGTTCCCCATGGATCGATGATGGAGGAATCTCCGCTGTAGGACAAACCGTTTCCATCTGTCCCGACACGGTTGACGCCGATCACGTAACACTGGTTTTCAATGGCCCTGGCCTGCAAGAGGGCTTTCCAGTGCGCTGAGCGTCTTTCAGGCCAGTTGGCGATAAATATGGCTGCATCAAACTGGTTCGCAATATTTCGTGTCCAGACCGGAAAGCGAAGGTCGTAACAGATAAAGGGTCTGATCCTCCAGCCGTTTAATTCAACGGTAATATTTTTACCCCCGGCGCTGTATACTTTTTCTTCACCGGCCATTCGAAAAAGATGTTTTTTGTCATAGGTGAATATTTCACCGTCGGGTTTGGCCCAGACCAGCCGGTTGAAAAATTTGCCGCCGTCATCGGTGATGATGCTTCCGACCATGTCCACATTTTTCTCTGCTGACTTTTCTTTGATCCATTTAACCGCAGAACCTTTCATGTCCTGGGCCAGTTCAGCGGCATTCATAGTAAAGCCGGTGGAAAACATTTCCGGCAGTACGATGAGATGGGTATCCTCCTCAATGGCGTCTATTCTGGAATTAAATCCGGCCAAATTCGAATCAATATCTTCCCAGGCCAGTTCGCTTTGAATCAGTGTGACTTTTAAATCTTGCATAATTTCTCCGCAGCCTTTTCTAAAGTGTTATCTTTTTTTGCAAAACAGAATCGAAGTACTTTATGATCAACTTGATCATGGTAAAAAACCGAAGGTGGAATGGACGCTACACCATGCTCTATGGTCATCCTTTTTGAGAACTCGACATCGGATTCATCGGAAATTGCGGAATAATCCAGCATCTGAAAGTACGTGCCGCGACAGGGCAAGGCTTTAAACCGTGAGTTTTGAATGAGCGATAAAAATTTATTTCGTTTTTGCTGATAAAATTCCGAAAGGCTCAAATATATGTTTTTGTTTTTCATGAATTGGGCATAAGCATACTGAATCGGCGTATTGGATGCAAAGGTTAAAAACTGGTGCACCCTTTGAAATTCTTTTGACAAGGGGGCCGGTGCCAGGCAGTATCCGATCTTCCAGCCGGTGGTGTGATAGGTTTTGCCGAAGGAACTGATGACAAAGCTCCTTTGGTAAAGCTCGGGATCTCGGGAAACGCTTTCATGTCTTATGCCGTCAAAGATAATATGCTCGTAAACCTCGTCGCTTAAAATGAGAACGTTCGTATCCCGTAAAATGGTTTTAAGTTCGGTTATGTCTTCATCCGTAAATACGGCACCTGTGGGATTATGGGGTGAATTCAAGATGATGAGCCGGGTTTTTGAAGACAGGGCATTTTTGACATCATCCCAGTCGATTCGGTAATCCGGAAACTTGTACTCGACATATACGGGGATACCGCCGTTGAGTTTGATGACCGGCACATATGAATCAAAGGCCGGTTCGAGAACGATGACTTCGTCCCCTTGTTGAACAACGGCGCTGATGGCGGCGAACAATGCCTCTGTAGCACCGGACGTCACGGTAATTTCAGATTCAGGATCATACTCCGCGTGGTACAGTTCCAAAACTTTTTCTGCAATCCGTTCCCGCAAGGCCTGAACGCCCTGCATAGGCGCATACTGGTTGTGTCCGGTGCGCATATAATGATCGACCAGCACCAAGAGATCCGGATGAACATCGAAATCCGGAAAGCCCTGGGAGAGATTGATGGCATGATGGTCGTTCGCCAGCTTCGACATGATCGTGAAGATGGTGACACCAACATCCGGCAGCTTTGATTGTATTTGCATGGCATGTCTTTCTGAAACTGTTATTCGAATTTTATAAAACGTTTTAAGCCGGATATCAAGGCCGAACATTTTACCCCTGTCAAATGAGATCCCATCATTATCGTATGAGTGAGATTCCCTCATAGGAACTTTCCCCAGAACAAATGAAGCCGTTCCCCTATGGACATGATAATATAATCAATAATATAAAAGAAATAAATTAATTTGAGTACACAAAACATCTGTTGTGTTTGAGACGGCGTTTTAAAGGGAAGGCTTTGGTTTTTACCTTCAATATAAAAGCTGTATTATCAAGTTGTTATCGGGATAGTCCGGAAACATAAAGCGGCGAAAAGGGGTGATATGATGGACATCGGCTCAAAAAATAATTTGCCGGATATAACACACCTCATTCGAAGCATTCAGCGCATCGAAGGAAATCCGGAATGTTTTGGAAAGGCAGACGGAGGCTGTGACCGGACGGATTGCTTCTGGCGTGAATATTGTTTGAAGGTGTCGCAAAAAGGATAAAACGGCACTGGCGGAATCAATGAGTGGCGAGTGTTGATGCTGTCAAAAAAAATATTTTACACACTGCAAATATTTCCGACAGGTCATTCATTCGAAATGGATTCATGGGGATTTCATTAATATTATATTTAAGTGTTAATTCAGCATATTATGATAGATTCGCAGTTCATTATTTTTGGCATAACTAATGCATTTAACTTTAAGTTAGATAATTTATTTTTGGCAATGGGGTCTGTTTTAAAAACTCAAATCATTCTTTCAACAAGGAGGCATAAAAATGTCTACTTTAGAGAAACTAAGCGAATATGTTGAACACGGAAAGGGAAAAGAAGCCAAATCATTAACCCAAAAACTTTTGGGGGACAACATTAGCGCCAACAAAATTGTTCAAGAAGGTATTATTAAAGGGCTGGATGCTATCGGAGAAAAATTTGCGGCGTTTGAGGCGTTTGTTCCCGAATTGATGGTTGCGGCGATGGCCGCCACGGAAGCACTTGAAGTATTGCGTCCCAAAATGACCCATGGAACCCTGCATAAAACCCTCGGCACCGTGGTCATCGGTACGGTGGAAGGGGATGTTCACGACGTGGGGAAAAATATTGTCGCCATGATGCTGGAGGGGGGCGGATTTAATGTCGTTGATCTCGGTGTAGACGTTCCTCTGGCCAAATTTCTGAAAGAAGTGAAGTACCACGAAGCCCAAATCCTTGCCTTATCCGCTCTTTACACCCCGACGCGTTTGGCAATGAGAGATATTATCGAAGCGCTTAAAAAGGAGGGGCTCCGCGATAAAATCAGTGTCATGATCGGCGGTGCACCCATTGATCAGGATTTTTGCAATCTGATCGGTGCCGACGGGTATGCGCCGGACGCTCCGCAAGCGGTTAAGCTGGCCAGAAGCTTTCTGGCCTGATTTTTAGAAGGAAGGAATTAAAAACGGCTAAACGCAAAGGAGAACAAACATGAAAGATGACCCAATCTATAAAGATAGAAGGTATCGAATCAATGAGCTTCGAGAAAAAAATGAAAAAATGACCTCCCGCGAACGCACGCTGAAGGCGATCAATTTTGAGGAACCCGATCGCATTCCCATCGACAACTGGATGGTGCCGGAAATCAAAAAACGCTGTATGGCATATTGGGGATGCGAGAACGAGGAGGAACTGCTGGCCTTTCTCGGCGTGGATGTCAGGGACAATTACGGCCCGAGCTATGTGGGACAGGAATTCAAAAAGTTTGATGACGGCACCGTCGCCGATCTCTGGGGAGTGAGAAGAAAAATCGTCACCTACGGGAAGGGAACCCCTCATGAAGGAACATTTAAAGAGGTGGCGTGGTCTCCCCTGGAGCATATGACCAGTGTGGAAGAAATCAATGCCTATAAGGCATGGCCGACACCGGATTGGTGGGATTATTCAAAGGTGAAAGCGGAGTGTGCCTACTGGCATCCGGAATATTTTGTTCTCAATAAGGGCGATCGTTTGGATCGAACCGCCCAGCTAAAACCCATGATGTATCTTAGGGGCATTCAGCAGACCTTCATTGACCTGGCCGTGAATCCCGACATTGTCGAGTGTATCCGGGATCACGTCGTCAACTATTTTCTCGAATACAATCCCAAAGTCTTCGGGGCCGGCGGCGACGAGATTGACATGTTCATGATGGGCGATGACATGGGCGGCCAGCGGGGTCCGTTGATCAGTGTGGATATGTGGCGGAAGTATTTCAGGGATGCATTCAAAAAATACTGCGATATCGCGCATAGATACGGCCTCAAAGTCATGTATCACACCTGCGGGGATGTGTATCAACTCATACCGGATTTCATTGAGAACGGCTTGGACTGCCTGCAGTCGCTGCAACCCCAGGCCACAAATATGGATATTAAACGGTTGAAGCAGGAGTTCGGCAAGGACCTTTCCTTTCAGGGCGGCATGGACATTCAACAGGTGCTGCCCCTTGGCACGCCGGAAGATGTCAAAAAGATGGTTCAATACGCTGCGGAAAACGCCAAGCGTGGGGGCGGATATATTTTCGGAACGTCCCACAACATCCAGGCGGATACGGCCATGGAGAATGTGGTTGCCTTGTTTGAAGCCTATCATGAGTATGGTGTGTATTGATGATGGATAACGCTACCGAATAGGGAGTTCATATGGAAATCATCGGAGAAAAAATCAATACAACCCTGAAGGCCGTGGGAAAGGCGGTTCGAGAACGGGATGCCGCTTTCATCCAGGACCTGGCGCAAAGACAGGCCCAGGCCGGTGCCGCATACCTGGACGTCAATTCGGGTCTGGCGCTGTATCCTGAAGAAGAGGCGCAAGATTTTGCCTGGCTGGTTCCGGTCATCCAGGAAGCGGCTGATCTTCCCGTGTGCATCGATTCCGCCCGTCCCCAAGCCATCGAGGCGGCCCTGAAGCTCCACAAGGGGCAGGCCATGATCAATTCGGTCAATGGAGACCGATCCAATATGGAATCCGTTTTTCCCCTGGTCAAAAAATACGGATGCAAAGTCATTGCTCTGACATCGAGCAAAGAAAAAGGGATTCCGAATATCAGTTCCGAACGGCTCAAGATCGCGGAAAACATTGCTGATGAAGCTGTCAAATACGGTATCTCGATGGAAAATATCTATTTTGATTCCCTTGTCCTTCCCATTTCCACCGATCAGAAAAGCGCCTTGGTGTTTCTGGAAACCGTGAAGGAAATCAAAAGGAGCATAGGAGCAAAAACCATTTCCGGGTTGAGCAACATATCCTATGGACTGCCCCGCCGCAGGTTGATCAATCAGGCTTTTCTCGTACTGGCTTCGGGATGTGGAATGGATGCCGCAATTTTGGACCCCACGGACAAAGCGATGATGGGAATGGTTCAGACCGTTGAAACCCTGATGGGTAAGGATCCTTACTGTATGCAATATTTGAAGGCCTTTAGAGGAGGGGCCTTGGATTTTTAAACCAAAAAACGCAAATCAAAAAGGAGAAACCAATACGGATTACGTCGTTACTTACTCATATGGCAAGTATGAAAAAGGAGGTGTTCCAATGAAAAAAAACATTTTTCTGATGGTGTGTGTAAGTCTGGTAGGTGTGTTTTTATTCGGCTGCGGCCCTCAGAAGCAACTACCGGAAAAACTTGAAATTCCCCTTGTACCTGCCAAAGGTTACACAGGGGACGCAAAAGGAATGGTGGTGATCAATACCAAAACAGGAACCGACATCAGCATCACGATCAATGGTCTTGATCCAAAGGGCCTGTATACGGCATTTTTCATCAACGTGAAGAGCCAAATGTTTGAGGGGATTGATAAGAAGCCTTATGTTTTAAATGTGAGTCCCAACGGGGAGGTGAACCTTCAGACAACGATGGAGAAGAACATTTATTTGAAATTCGTCAGGGTGGGGATATTTTTAAATCCTGGCGACAAAGCCATTCAAAATCCATTGGGTGTTAAAGCTGCTTTGGGCGAGTTGATAAAGACGGAAACGCCCACACTGATCCTGGAAGGAAAGCTCAGGTAATGCGGATTTAAGGCCTCCTGAATAAGGAGATGCGAAAGGGGGTGTCGTTATGACGACTCAAACAACCTATGATTTATCGAAGATGAAGGATGCGGACATTCATTCCGCTTGGAAAAGCTGGCAGATAAGGATTTTTATCACCATTTGGCTCACCTATGGTTCTTTTTATCTGTGTCGCGCCAACATGTCGTTTGCGCTGCCCGGCCTTTCAGCGGAATTCGGATATTCCAAAACCATGCTCGGCCTTTTGGGGACGGCGCTGTTTATCATGTATTCCATCGGACAGTTCGTGAACGGACAGTTGGGAGATAAGTACGGCGCCAGAAAGCTTGTGTTTGTGGGCATGGTCTGTTCGGCGCTGCTGAATATCGCATTCAGTTTTACCACCGCTTTTACGTTTATGCTCATCGTATGGGGCTTGAACGGCTATTTTCAATCCATGGGTTGGGCGCCTCAGGTCAAGACCATGGCCAACTGGTTTACCGTTAAACAGCGGGGCAAATGGATGGGTCTCATGGGATCCTGCTACCAGATCGGGAACGCCTATTCATGGCTGCTGGCGGCTTATATAGCGGCAAAATATGGGTGGCGGACCATCTTTTGGGTACCTGCCATCATTTTCCTGGTGTCTTCCATTCACTTTGTCATCCGTCTTCGGAATGCGCCCGAGGAGGTCGGCCTTCCACCCATTGAACATCTAAGAAAGATATTGGAACCGGGTGAGGGTGCGGTTAAGCTCGCTGCCGCGCCGGCCGCAGCCAAAGATGAGCACATGGGATTTGCCTATACCATCAAGATATGCCTCACCAATCCCCGCATTTGGGGAGTGGCCATTGCGTTCTTTTGCCTGGACATCATTCGGTATGGATTCTTCTACTGGGCGCCGGTGTTCTTGATCGAGGCCCAAGGTGCGGAGATCACCTCGGCAGGACTCAAGGTGGCTGTTCTGCCGTTGGCCGGGTCTGCGGGTGCCATTGTGACCGGCTGGGCGACGGGCAAATTTTTCCAGAATCGTCGTGCTCCGGTCATCTGTATCTGTCTTTTTGGTCTGGCCATCTTCTCCTATCTTTTCTACACAGCACCCCCGGGTGCCTGGATTTGGAGCCTGATCTGTCTGGCCGTGGTCGGTTTCTGCACCTATGGTCCCCATGTACTGATGGTGGGACATGCTGCTCAGGATTTTGCAGGAAGAAAGGCGGCTGCCTCGGCCGCAGGGTTTATTGACGGCTTCGGCTATATTGGTGCCGCGATGACCGGTGTTTTCACCGGTTGGTTGGTGGATCGTTTTGGCTGGTATGCCGGGTTCTACTACTGGATCATCGCCGCTGTGGTGGCTGCATGCATCATGCTGGCGCTCTGGAAGGTCCCTGTGGAGGAGGTCGAGTACGAATAGGAACAAAAGTGCCTTATAGGCCAAATAAGTGTTATTGAAGGGCGGAATTGAAGCTCTCTTCGGCAAGCTGTGGGTGATCGGCTCGCTGCCGCAGTTCAATTCCGCCCTTTTTCTTGAAACTTTTGGAATTATAGATGTATAGTGATTGTAACATTGAGATTTCGTTTGTTTCGTGGATCAATTTTGGAGGAACCATCCGGGTAGGATGTCGGTATTTCAAATGGGTTGTCAATCGAAATATGCGGTGAAGCAATGAAGGTTATTTTTAAACCCCTTAAACAGGAAGTGGAGGTAGAACCCGGTACTTTTTTGTTGGACGCTGCGCAAAAAGCCGGTGTGAGCATAGCGTCGGACTGCGGCGGCATGGGAAAATGCGGTAAATGCAAGGTGGCCGTGCAAAAGGGAGTTTCACCGCTTTCCCCCCTGGAACGGGAATATCTCACGCCGGAAGAAATCCGACAAAACATTCGTCTGGCATGCCAGGCTGCTGTTAAGGCACCGACAGTGGTTTCGCTGTTGGCGCTGCCTTCCGGAAAGGAACACATTCTAGAAGAGGGGGTTCATCGATCTGTTTCATTTCAGCCGTTTATAAAAAAATATTTTCTCGATATTCGCTCAAATGACTTAAAAAAGGAAAAACCTCTGGATGAGATTGTCGAAAATTTTCTCTTTCAGCAAGATATAAAACATCCAGTGATGGCGTTTTCCTGTCTGAAAACCTTACCATCTTTAATCGGCAAAGATTCCAAAGGCGTCACTGCATTAGTCAAAAATCGCGAGGTCCTGGGATTTGAGGCCGGGGATACCTCCCGGCAGATTTTCGGTTTGGCGGTTGACATCGGTACCACCACGGTTGTCGGGTATCTGTTTGATCTCTGTCAGGGGACATTAGTGGGGGTTGACTCCGCGCTTAACCGTCAATCTGTCCTTGGCAGTGACGTGGTGTCGAGAATCGAATATGCCTTGAACACACCGGACGGTTTGAACCGGCTGCAAAACATGGTGGCGGACACCATCAATCATATTATAGAAAATTTATGTTCTGCCGGCGGCATTTCGAGTGGGGACATCTATGGCATTGTGACGGTGGGGAATACTTCCATGCATCATCTTTTTCTGGGAATATCTCCGCAGTTGCTCGCCAGGTCGCCTTATAATCCGACTACCGGCCGTGTCCTCTGGGTTCGGGCGAACGTTTTGGGATTAAAGGTAAGCCCTATGGCAAAAGTCATATGCCTTCCCCTTGTTTCGGGCTTTATCGGCTCCGATACGGTGGGTGTGGTTCTGGCCACCGGTCTTCACAGAAGCAGAATTCCCAAAATGGCCATTGACATCGGAACCAACGGAGAGATTGTGCTTACCGACGGGAAAACTATGATCGCCTGTTCCTGCGCGGCAGGTCCAGCTTTTGAAGGTGCCCAGATTCAATGCGGAATGCGCGGGGTGAGCGGTGCCATCGACCGGGTGGACTTCTCTGGAAACAGCTTCCAATACCATGTCATCGATGAATCGCCGCCCGAGGGAATCTGCGGGTCGGGGTTGGTGGACGCTGTCGCGGCGATGCAAAAGGCAGGACTCGTTTCAGGGGACGGCAGATTATTGAGCAAAGAACAAGCGCCCCAGACCTCTTATTCCCGGATGTTAACTCGCGGAAAATATAAACAATTTGTATTGAGCGCTAAAGACCGCTCCGGCGGGGCCAAGGAAGTGGTCATTACTCAAAAGGACATCAGGGAGCTTCAACTGGCCAAGGGTGCCATGATGGCAGGTATAAAAATTCTCCTGGACACCATGGGGTTGCAAGAAGAAGATATCAGAGAGGTTTATTTGGCTGGTGCATTCGGCAATTATCTGCGCGCTGAAAGTGCGATGGCTATCGGCCTTTTGCCGGTTTGTAAGAACGCGAGAATCACCCAGGTGGGAAATGCAGCAGGCACCGGTGCCAAGATGGCCCTTCTCTCGACCCGTGCGCTAAAGGAAGCACTCAGAATCGCCCGGCGAATAAAATATGTGGAACTTGCCAAAGTTCCGGAGTTTCAACAACAATTTATGAAAGGAATGTCTTTACCATCATGGACTTCAGACAGCTAATACCCCAGGGGAAATTTTCGGAAGAAACGTTTAAAACGTTAAGCCCTGTATTTGAAGGGGAAACACTGGTAAAAGAAGAGCGATATCAGGAAGCGGAAACCAAATATTTGGAAGCGCTCAGAAGTTTTCCCAAGGGCAGCGGTGGACGCTTCTTGATCTATAATAAGCTGGGCGTCCTTTATGAAAAGCTGAATCAGATCGATCGGGCCATAAACATCTACGAAAAAGGGGTGGGGGAGGGATCCATCACCCCGTTTTCGTACCAGCGTTTAAGCTGTCTTCATCTGGATGCCGGTCGACCGGAGAAAGCTTTGGATTATTGCAGGAGAGGCATCAAATCCCTGAAGAACGCGAATACCAATTTCTTCCAGGAAATTTATTTTCGTTTTCTTTTCTATAAATTAGAACGAAGGGGAAAGCGTTTGTCCCGTTCTAAGAAAGGGTAAAAGAGCGCTTGCCCAAAATAATAATTGTTCGCGCAAGCCATTTTTATCAGGGTCAGTTGAAGTGAAATTTCATCATGAACGAATCCGACAACCATCAAAACCGTCATATCAACACATCGTCAACGGTCGTCCATTTTGCACCAGATGAAATCATCACCACTTCTCAGCAGGTATGCCGATATGCCGGCGGTGTCGGCTACAAAATGAACAGCGATACAGCGAATTTGGTATCAAGCATCCTTCAGCAAGCCCGTCAACTCATTACACCGGCATTGGTCTATGCCATACACCCGGTATCCGAACGTTTGGAAAACGGAACCCTGATTCTGCAAAACAGAATTTCTTTGGTTCTTCCGCCTCATGAGAGGGATGATCATGCCCGGTATATTGCTGCGGTTGTCTGTACGCTCGGTAAGGCGTTGGAAATAACGTGTCGTAAACTCGCTGAGCAGGGTGATCTCCTACAGTCCCTATTCCTGGATGCCTCCGGTGTGGCCTTAATAGAAGCTCTTGCTGATAGAGCGTATGAACTGATCTTACAAAAGGCAGGAAAGGAAAATTTATATGTCGGTTGCCGTTTTGCGCCCGGATACGCCGGTATGCCCCTATCGAATCAAACCTTGCTTTTCAATCTGGTGGACGGATCGGCGATCGGGGTGAAATTAAATAATCACCTGATCATGAATCCGGGTAAATCCCTTTCGTTTTTTATTCGCTTGACAGACCGCAAGACCTCCTTAAGAGGGATCTATAAATGCGAACGCTGTCCGGTATCCGACTGCAACTTCAGAATCCGCCGACCATAAGCCTCAACGTAACGATGAACGTTTGGGACTCATGACGAAACCAGAATGAATTCCTTTAAGCGACATCTTCACAGGACTCCCCCACGGCTCGTCCGATACATGGATATCGTTCTCGATCACGGGCATCTTCGGTGATCTCGGCGAGATCGTTAAGTTCGCGATCGACTTCCATAAATGTCTGAATCCCTCGGCCGGGGTTGGCATCTACGATTGCCAGCGTCCATAAAAGTCCCCACCATGTTTCGTACCATTTCTTTTTTGTGTTTTTTTCTGTGTTGTTCATTGATATTTCCTAACTAAAAATAGTTTTATTATACTTAAGTTCAGGCTGGTTAAATTTGGCCCGCTAATGTCCTTGTAAAACTTGTGAATAAAATAATGCGTGATTTGAAAATGTCAAAATTCTCCTTATTCTACTGTCAGGAGTTGTTGAAGGTCAAGATAGACCTCTGGGATGTCCATGCCGGATAATGTTGGGAAAAAAGAGGAATTACGAATTCTTGTGTGTGTCGTTATCGTTCCGTTCTTCGAAGACCTTTCTGAATTCGTTTTCAATTAAATCCTTATCGTTTTCATGGAGAATCAATATGAGCTCTGTTCGTTGGATGGGTTGCTGAGTTGCGCTTAATGAAATAACGTTGTTGGAAAACTGCAGTTCCATTTTTCCACTATCCGTCAATATAAAACCTTTTGAGCGGATAATTTTATTGCCGAGCCGTCCATAAAGATCAAAAAGCTTGTCCCGGTAAAGCGGACGGTGCCTTACAAAAGAAACGGTGGCAAAACCGGCTGTAGTATCAATTTTTTTCTGCGGTGTCCGGACATATTCGATGATCCTGCTGTCATTATATCGTTGAGATATGATATCATTATATTTTATATTGCAAAAGCTGGTTTCAATCAGGCGGCTATCGGAAGGTACCATCGATCTAATCATTTTACGAGCATGAACAAGGGATTTCAATTCAACAAGATCTATCTTGTTCAAAATGACCACGTTAGACTCTTTGAGTTGTTCCTTTATAATCGGGTATCGGCAGGTAAGTATACTGTTTACATCCACGACGGTAATTATCCCGCCGAATTCGATTCTTCCTTCAAATGCAGGGGATAAGGCCTGCCGTGCAATTTCCCGGGGGATTGCAAGCCCCGTGGACTCGATCAGTATGATATCGGCGAAAAGCGTGTCCAAAGCGAATCTTAAAGAAGAAACGAGTTCCAAAAACATACCGCAACAGATACAACCCCCGGAAAGATCCACCACATTGTTGGGATCGACCTTTATGATCTTTCTGTCGATTGAGATACTCCCGAACTCATTTACGAGCACCATAATTTTTTTATCAATAGGGGAAGTATCAAGAATATTGTTAATCAAGGTTGTTTTCCCCGATCCTAAAAATCCGGAAATCACATAAACCGGCGTCGGCATGTTATCACCATATGATTGTTTCTGTATTCGTGATTATTCACTTTGATTCATACGAATATAAAACCAACAACTAAGGTCGTGGAAACTAAAGTTTATCTGGGCCTTACAAAATGAAGGCTGCTATTTTATGAACTGCTCAAGTGTGGGCGGCGTTGCCATACATCCCGGAACGGGTTTCCATTCGCATTGGGCATTTAATTCGACGCCTTCTTGAATGACCGAAATCGGGCGGTCCACGGAGACAACCACGATGATAAGATTCTTATGGATGGCGGTGAATCTCAGAGCCGAGTTGAATCGCGCACCCCGGGCCCGATCCTCAGCCGGAACGGCGAGACCGTCCAGGAGACAGGCGAATCCGTGAAGTTTTAAATCCGACCCGATATGGAGCGCCCCGTCCAGCTTTGCCAAGGATTCCGAGAGCTTTAAAAAACGCTCTTCTCTGAGATCCAGTGATTGTTCCGATTTCTTCCCGGCAATTTTTATGGGCGTATCGTTGAAGTCGATAACCAGAGTACAGCCGTACTTTTCTCTTCCAGCCGTATGCACAATTCGGGAGATAATTTGAAAAAGTTCATGTGCGGCGGCAAAATCCAGATTCGATTCGAGCAGGGCTTCTTCCACTTCTACCAGCTTGGCCTGTCGTGTCGTCGAATGAAACCGGCCATCTGCAAAACTGCACACCAGATTATCATTTATGCTCAAGAAACCGTATTCACCTCTGAAATCGGCGGTGATGCGAAAATTATTCCTGGTGTCGGCAGAGATTCCAACGATGGTTTTACCGTCGGATATCAGTTTCCGTTCCGAGTTCTCAACACTCTGCAGGAGCTTGCGAACATGCTTGAAATGATTAATGCTCGGCTGTTCCAATAAGGGAAACCGGGCTAAAAATTCCATCTCTAAAGTGGCTTTCGGTTCGACAAACGTCAGTTCCCCCACAGGCCAGGCCTTTTCCTCCCGAGTCCTGGAAATACCAAGGACGGCGTCCAAAATTGGATATACCCGGATCTGAGTATCCCAGCCAAGAATAATGTTCATTTGATCGATAATATAATCCCGAACCGCATGGGTGGCATATTCCCGGAGGACATTGCCGGAAGTTCTGGTATATAAGGGATCTCCTGTGGCAAAATCATGCGAAAGGAGCCAGACTGCATGTTCCAGCCAGCATTCAGTGGGTCCGATGGAACACATGTCTGGATGATGCTCCGTAAACCACATCTGATAAAAAATCGGACGCGATCGGCCACCGTAGGAAATCAATCCCGCAAGTTGAAGGTTTTTTTGGGGAAGTATATGTCCTGAGAGCATCTTTTTAAGGATTTTTGCCGTAACATCCTTGCGCCATCGATTCGATTTTATATAAAGTTCTTTTAATATGGGTTCGTGGCCCTGTAGCAGATGTTGTGGATCATAGACGCGGATCGAATCGTCAGGCTTGACGGCATAAATAAGTGCCGCCCGACTCGACCCTGAAAAGTGGGTAAGACCGTCCCGAAGCCCGTCAAGCGTGTGAAAAAGGCACAGGTTTCTGAAAGATTCTGTGGTCATTTAAATGTCGTTCCAGACGGTAGGTTATAATCAATCAATTAACTTGTTTTGAGAAAATGACAGATATCAACATCAAAGGCTACCGAAATAAAAACTAGCAAAAACCGTACCAAACGAGAATGCACATTTGTTGCAGATTCACACTATTTGATCTTTAACTTTTTATCAACAGTGGTTTGCATCTTTTTTGAGAAGTTATATCAACCGAGCGGGTGTCATTTTTTTGTTTACTATTGATCGTCACATTGTTAATGCTCATAAATAAAGATGAATCATCAGGATCAAATTTTTGCGCGTATGGGTAGGCCGGAATTCTATCCTCACCCCGTGGGTCGCATAGAACAGCGAGAAACGCATATTTCTCATGTCTTTCTTACGGGCGATTATGTCTATAAAATTAAAAAACCGGTTAACCTCGATTTTCTCGATTTCACCACATTGGAAAAGCGGCATCATTACTGCCATCAGGAAATTATCCTGAATAAACGTCTGTCTCACAATGTCTATCTTGATGTCGTTCCCATCACCTTTAAAGACGGCAAATACGATCTGGATGGCCCCGGCGCTCCCGTTGAATATGCCGTGAAAATGCGACAACTTCCTGCGGACCGTTCCATGGTCCATCTTTTGAAAAGAAAAAAGATTAACAGAGATCTTATAAGAAAACTGGCTTTAATTCTATCAAAATTTTATAGCCAAGGCCCGTCCGTTGAGCATATTCACTCCTCCGGGGCCTGGGAAACCATTCAAGAAAATTGTGAGGAAAACTTTCGACAAACAACACAGTTTGCCGGTGAAATTATTGATGAACGAATATTTCAGATTGTCCGATCCGCGACACTTTCCTTTTTGCGCAGAAAAAAAGAACTATTTGAGAATCGAATCAAAGGTAAAAAAATTCGAGATTGTCATGGCGACCTGAGAACCGGACATATATATTTTACCAATGAAGGGATTCAGATCATCGACTGTATCGAATTTAATGAACGTTTCAGGTTTCATGACATTACATCAGATCTGGCGTTTTTGGCAATGGATCTCGATTATGAGGGTTTCCCACAGATTGCAAGTGATCTGCTCGATGATTATGTCAAATACTCGGAAGATCGGGATGTTTTCGTTCTTATCGATTTTTACAAATGCTACCGGGCATTTGTGCGGTGCAAGGTAAATTGCATCCGTCTTCAGGAAAATGGTCTGGTCAAAAAAGATAAAGCCAAGCTTCTTAAAGAAACCAATAAATATTTAGATTTCGCCTACCGGTACGCGGTGCAGTTCACGCGTCCAACACTCTGGGTGGTCTGCGGAATGCCGGGTTCGGGTAAGAGTACGATTTCAAGAGAACTTTCCAGAGTTTTTGGAATCAAAGTATTTCAATCCGATGTGATCCGGAAAGAAATTTTCGGTACAAAACCCGGTGATCCTTCGGATATGCCATTTGAAGCGGGTATGTATTCAAGAAGCGCCACCCGTTTGACGTATGGTCGATTGCTTCTATTGGCCCAGGAAGAAATTGAAAAAGGCAGATCCGTTATTTTGGACGCAACATATGGTAAGCAAAATGATCGAATTGAAGCCATACGTATGGCAAAAGACACTGAAGCAAATATTGTTTTTGTTGAATGTGTATTAACGGAAAATGTAATTAAGGAACGCCTGTTAAAGCGGGAGGCCGGATATCCGGTTTCAGACGCTCGGTACCGCCATTATGAAGATTTCAAGAGGCGATTTGAACCTTTGAACGAATTGGGTGATGAAATGCATATTCGTGTCGACACCGAAACGTCGCTGGGAGAGTGCTTGGAGCAAATTCTGGCCAAAGACCATTATATTGCATCTTTTACTATATGAAGGATCGGCGGTATTCGTTAAATCGTTTCATGGATAATGCTCTTTTAAAAAGATTATCCATTCCG
>Ga0210134_1000035_pt1 | contig 16621 bp, 7 predicted proteins | sample RushSE_CattailNL_3_FD_185565 | JGI IMG/M metagenome (GOLD analysis project Ga0210134, IMG submission 185565) | Wetland microbial communities from San Francisco Bay, California, USA, that impact long-term carbon sequestration - RushSE_CattailNLB_D2... | ecosystem: Environmental > Aquatic > Marine... | reverse complement strand
CCTTCACAACCCATTATTCCACGATTCCATCATTCCATTATTCCTGTTGAATCATTTACCGGCAGAGCCATTGAGCTCTGACCCGGCCCTGAGGACCGGGATTTCCAAGCTGCATTAAACCGGTGTTGTTGGTAAGGTTCCTGACCGCTGATTTCCATTCTTGACAATACGACCGCTATCCGGTATAAAAATTTCACCCGTCGGTTGCCGCGGTATGGTTGCTGCTGATAGCCGGTCCTACTTCATATTGGGGTGCTTCCTGATTCGGCACACAACTTTAATTTTTTCCTTATTCCGAGTTCAAAAAGGGAATTCCCGTCACGTTACGTCACTCGCCGGAGAGGAAGTTATGATAGCGATAATTAAGCGAATGGTGACAAGGCCGAATATCGCCATCGACCTTGGGAATGCCAACACCCGTATCTATTCATGTGAAATGGGAATGGTCGCCGAAGAACCTTCACTGGTTCGAAGGGTTCCCCTGAAGGCCACTGCTCAAGATACGGACGTACTCATAAACTACTTAAACACCAAATTCGTATCTCATCCGCTTCGGGGAGGGGTCGTTGTCGATCTCCCCGCCGCGGTTGCGCTGCTCAAACCACTGTTCAAACGGGCCCGCAGGACATTGAGAGCACCGGTATCGCTGGCTTGTGCGCCTACGGATGCATCGGAAACAGAGCGAAAGCGACTTGCCGATTCGGTTCTTCATGCCGGAGCCTTCCGCGTGGCCATTGTACCGGAACCTCTGGTGGCCTCCATTGGTGCCGGCATTGATACCAGCTTGCCCCATTCTCAAGTCCTCATTGATATTGGAGACGGTGTAACGGATCTGGCCGTCATTCGGGACGGCCGTCTGATTTATTCGTCCGCACTGCGTATCGCGTGCAGCGACTTCCATAAGGCGGTGCAAAGCGCGGTCATCTCAAAACACAGGGTCTGTCTCTATGCGTCAGAAGTGGAACGGTTGATTTGCGGTATTGATATGACGCCTTGGGTGCAAAGCGAATGGATTGAATCGAAGACCGTCAAGGGGATAGATATTGCAAAGAGGCGGGAAGCGATTATCGAGGTCAACGATGAAGAAACGATCGCCGCCGTCAAGCCCATTGTTTCCAAGATACTGAAAATGATCCAGACGGCGTTGCGAGCGCTTCCGGAAGATATCGGATGCGAGGTTATGGAATCCGGCATCTGCTTGACCGGCGGGGGAAGTTGCATCCGGGGAATGGACAGACTCATCGCCTTGAAGACGGGTCTCGATACACGGGTGGCTTCCGACCCCATCCATGCCGTCATAAACGGGGCCATTCAAACGGTGGAGTTTTGGAAAGAAAAACAGTCTTGGTGGGAAAACCTCGAATGGCCTGTTTCGAAAAGGGGAAACAGGCTCAATATGTAGGGGCCGGTTGATAAAGCCATAACTCCATTCGGCGCCGCGTTTTTGTAGTATTGCGGGGTCTGCAATCTCATTTTATTCTCTATACTGCATCCATCATTTCCACCTTCTTCCGCGCCATTGTTTTGTTCGCCATATTCAGTTAGGAGATTACATGCCAACTTTCATACATGCGTCTGACATCCATCTTGATTCTCCCCTTCGGGGCCTAATGCCCTACGAAGGGGCTCCACCCGTTGAAGAAATCAGGGGGGCCACAAGGCAGGCTTTGGATAACCTGGTCAGCCTCGCCTTGGAAGAAAAGGTGCACGTTGTGCTCATCGCCGGGGATCTCTACGACGGAGATTGGCAAGACTTTAACACGGGACTGTACTTTGCCAAACAGATGCGTAATCTCGGAGATGCGGGCATTCGTGTAGCGATAATCCGAGGCAATCACGATGCCGCCAACAGCATGACCAAGACCTTGATTTTGCCGGAAAACGTCAGGATTTTCAGTTCCCGCAAGCCGGAAACCTGGCATTTTGGCGATCTGGGTGTTGCAATCCACGGACAAAGTTACGCAAATAGAGATGTCTATGAGAATTTGGCAGTTTCGTATCCGGAGCCGGTGCCGGATGCGTTTAACATCGGCCTGTTGCACTGCCTGATATCCGGCGCCGAAGGGCACCAACCCTATGCCCCATGCACGCTGGATGAGCTTTCGGCCAAGGGCTACGATTACTGGGCGCTCGGGCATGTACACAAGTACGGTGTGCTCAGGACAAAGCCGCACATCGTCTACGCCGGCTGTACTCAGGGTCGGCATATCAGAGAACCCGGGGTTAAGGGCTGTGTTTTAATAGCGGTTGAAGAAGGCCGCGTCCGCACGGAATTTGTGCCTCTGGATGTTCTTCGCTGGGTAGAGGTCAAGGCAGACGTCAGTGATGCACAGAACATTGAGCAGGCCGCCCTTGCTTTCGGAGATGCATTAAAAGCGGTAATGCAAGAATTTGAAGGACGTTACACCTGCGCCAGGGCTGTCTTAACAGGACGATGTCCCGGTCACGGACTGTTTACTTCCAATCCTTCTGCTATAGCCGCCAACATTCGGGCTGTCGCATCTCAAGTATCCAAAGAAAAAGCATGGATCGAAAAGGTTCAATTGCAAACCGGGCCGGTGATCGATTTTGATGATCTTGCCGGCAGCGACACGCCTCAGGGAGAGCTTTTACGATATCTTCAAGAGCTTGCTTTGAGTTCGAAGGCATTGGAAGATCTTGGGCTCGATTTGACCGTACTGAAATCCAAACTATCCGGAACCGGTGTGGAAGTCCAGTATGAAAGTACCGTCAGGCTGCTTTCCGATGTAAGGGATATTTTATTTGCCATGCTGGCGGACGAAGAGGCTTCCGGGGATTAATGATGAAGATCAACGTGTTCAAACTGATTGCTTATGGTCCGTTCACGGATAAAATCCTCGATTTTTCAGGCAATGGTTATGGCTTGCACGTCGTCTTCGGTCTCAACGAGGCAGGCAAAAGTACGGCGCTAAGGGCCTTGATCGGGCTTTTTTATGGTTTTGGACACACCGTTGAAGACGCCTGGTTTCACGATTACAGCAAGCTGGCTGTCGGAGCCTCATTCGAATTATCGGACAGGAGCCTGTTGAATATTACGCGTTACAAACGTAAAAAGAATGATTTGATCAACGACGATTCAGGCGAACCGATGGATCAGGCAAAACTCGATATGTTTTTGGGAAAAATGGGACGGGAAAACTTCCAGCACGCCTTCGGGATTTCTCATTTTTCGCTGAGGCAGGGTGTTGAAAGCGTGCTGGCTGCGGGTGGAGACCTGGGCCATGCCTTGTTTGTAGCGACTTCCGGTTTAAATTCCTTGAAACGGGTGATGACAAAGCTGGATGAACAGCAAAGTATGCTGTTTGCGCCACGTGCGCAAAAAGCCAACATCAACGCTGGAATTTCGATGCTCAATAAGCTGAGAAAGGAGCAGCGTGACGCTTCGGCCAGTCATCACCAATGGAAGAAGATGAAAAAACGGGTGGATGATCTTCACCATGACGAAGTTGAAGTGAACGAGAATATTGAAGCGCTGGTTCTAAGAATCAGCCTTATGTCCCGTTATCGTGACGCATTTAAATATGTTGCCGCCCGGGAGCAATCAGAAGAAAACCTCACCAGTCTCGGTGTCGTTCCGGATTTGCCGGATGATTTTTCCCGGCACCGGGTTGCGACTCAGGTGGCAATCGCACAATCCTGCCGGGTTAAAGAAAATTTAAGCCGAGATTTGGTTCATATTGAAAAAGAGCTTGAGAAATTAATGTACGATGAAAACATCATCGCACATGAGAAATTGATCAAAGCCCTGGCAGATGAAGCCAATGTACATGTCCAGGCCGCAACAGACAGCAAAGGGCTCAGGGCGAGGATTTACCAGCACAACGAATCAGCCCGGCAGGCCCTGGACCTCCTTCGTCCTGGTCTGACTTTGGATTCTGTTCAAGGGCTTCGACTCTCCAAACCTGAAAAGGGCAAGGTTCAAAGGTTAGGTGCCAAGGGCGCCCAATTGGAAGAATCTGCAAACAGCGCTCAAAAGGCGCTGCGATCAGCCAACACGAATCTGGAACAGACAAAAGCTGAACTTGATCCATTGGAAAAACCCAGGGACGTCTCTGCACTGGCCGATTGTTTGACGCGGGCGGCGGAATACGGCAGGCTGGAAGATCGCCTTGCCGACGCCAAGGCTCAGGTCGTTCTATCCGAGAAACAGACCGAGGCTGACCTCGCGGCACTCGGTTTGTGGACAGGGGATATTTCGGAGCTTGAGCGCCTGGCTTTTCCGACCGACGAAACCATGCGAAGCTTTGAGGAAGAACTGTCCGACGCGGACCAAAAGCTTGCCGATACCGATAAGGAAATCGTTCGGACTCAGGAACTGCTGAAGGAGAAAGAAAGATCCCTTTCCGAATTGACAAAGGCTCGCGAGCTGCCGTCCCTTGATGATTTAACGTCTCATCGCAATCTGCGGGACCATGGCTGGCAGTCTGTGCGTACGGTGTGGCTTGAAAGGGGTAATGCCGATCAAGATTTTCTGGCTGCCTTTCCCGGAAGCAGCGACCTTGCTCAAGCCTATGAGAAAAGTGTCGGCAAGGCTGACAATACCGCAGATGTGCTGCGGGAGGATGCCGATGCGGTCGCGCGTGCAGAATCACTTCGATCAGACATCCGGCACCAAAAAGAGTCCTTCAAAGAACTCAAGGACCGCAAAGAAATGTTGGGTAGAGAACGAACCGCGCTCTGGGACAAATGGGTAAAATTATGGGAACCGCTTGTTATCGATCCGTTAAAACCTCGTGAAATGATCGCATGGTCCGGCAAGGTGACTGCATTGAGGAGCAAGGTGTCAGATTTGCGAGAGCGTCAAATGGCCGAGATTCAACTGCAAAAGGACATTGATCGTATAAGATGCGATGTTGCAATGGCCCTTGAATCCGTTGGGGTTCATGTTTCAGAGAAAACAAGTTATTCGGCTGTCATTGAACTGGCCAAACGCACCGTTCATCACAATGACGAATTGCGCCAAAATCGTCTGGATCTCGAATTTCGGGTTGCATCATTAAAAGAAGAGATCGAAACCGGTTTGCGGCAAAAAAATGAGGTTGACCAAAATCTTCAAAACTGGTCGGCACTTTGGGCCCGGACAATTTCCAGATTGGGCTTTTCTGCCGATGCCCATCCTGAAGATGTCAATGATTTTATTCTGGCCCTTGACGATGTTTTTTCAGAACTGGATAAAGCCAAAGAAAAACAGCAACGCATTAAATCCATACAGCACAATCGAGAGGCGTATGCCAATCGACTGAGGGATGCGGTGGAAAAACTGGCCCCTGATCTAAACGATTTGGAACCCGAAGCAGCTGCTATTGAGTTGAATGCAAAGCTGACCGGTGACAAGGAACGGCGCCAGGAATTCCGGTTGTTGGAAAACGAAAAGCGTAAAAAAAGTTCGGAGCTTTCCAGAGAAAATGAAAAATTGGCCGGCCTCGAAGAAACGCTTCGCCTGCTCTGTTTAAACGCTTGCACGGATAATCCCGATCAACTGCCCGATATTGAAAATCGTGCTGCAACAAAAATCAAATTGCTTGGTGAACTTGACAAAATCAATGAAAGACTTGTCGAGCTGGCTTCCGGACAGGATTTAGGGGAATTCGTCGAACAGGTCAAGGTTCACGATCCGGATGAACTGGTTGCCAAAATAGATCGGTTGGCGGCTGAAAAGCAGGGACTGCTCAGCAGGCAAAAACGGATTGTGCAGGAAATCGCCCTTGCGACAAAAGAGCTGGAATCGATCGGAGGAGAATCCCTTGCCGTGGCAGTTGCCGAAGAAGCGGAAGGACTTGTCGCCGGCATTCAATCGGATGTCGAACACTATGTCAAACTCAGGCTGGCCTCGACAATACTGACCAAGGCCATCGAGCGCTATCGCCAGAGCAATCAAAGTCCCGTGCTATCTGCCGCAAGTGATTATTTTAAAACAATGACGCGGGAATCATTTGCCGGACTGAGTGCTGATTTCGACGATAAGGGTGACCCTGTGATTAAAGCCGTAAGACCGGATGGCACCATGCTCACTGTTCAAGAAATGAGCGACGGGAGCCGGGACCAGCTGTTTCTTGCGCTGAGGCTTGGGAGCCTGACGAGATACGTTAAAGCCAATGGCCCGGTGCCCTTTATCGTCGATGATGTCCTGGTGCATTTCGATGACGACCGGGCAGCCGCGGCGCTAAACACCATGGGGACACTCTCCTCAAAGACACAAATCATATTCTTTACCCATCACCAACACCTGGTTAATTTGGCAAAATCAACATTGTCAGGGGAAGCGTTGAATGTCCATCATCTCTGATTCTTGCGCGAACTGCTTCCATGATGAGTTGGCGCCGTCGAAATACGTTTCTTTATTCCGCGCTATAAAACCGGGTCCTTCCCCGGAATACGGGATCTATGATGGTCCAAGTCTGTCCCGCATTGCGGGAGTTATAGGCAAGATGGCTCTGCCTTGGAGTATTACGTCAAAAAATACAAATTCCAAGCACCAAATTACAAATAAATCTCAAATTCAAATATTCAATGACCAAAACCTTAAACCAGAAATAGGAAAGAGAAAAAAGAAAAGAGGAAAGAGGACAAGGGAAATTACGGAAGAACACGAATAACAAGTTAAAAAATAATATTTATGTTCATCTCTTCCATTTGCCAGCCCTGTAACTCCGGAAGATGGTTCGAGGCGGTTATCTCTTTTCTAATTCCTATCTCCTATTTTCTAAAAAGATTTTCCGCTGTTTGGATATTCGAATTTCGGTCATTGGGATTTGTTTGATATTTGGGATTTGTTATTTGGAATTTCAGTAGGTCAATGAACATAAAGTAAAGCGAACCCCCTCTGGGGATAACCAAGGCCTGACTCTTCCCCGCAATACGGGACCTTTGATGGGCCAGGATTCTTTATCCGGAGAACAGGATGGCAATTGAACTATTTTTCAGCAACGAACTGGTTCAACTGGCAGACAAGTTATCAGATATCGTTGCCGACGAGAATCGCAGTAAAGCCAATATATTCAATGCTCCTGTGGTGATTGTTCCCAATGCAAACCTGGCCAAATGGCTGCAGCTGTTTCTGGCGAAAAGAAATTCGATATTCATGAATGTTGATTTTCAATACCTTGAAGCCGGCCTGTGGAACATGATTGCGGCGCTTGATTCCGGTAAAAACAAGCCGGAAATGCTGGATAATGATCTCCTTAAAATACTGCTGGTTCATGCCTTGCAGAATCTAAAAGGCAACGCGGCCGATTTGTTGCCTGTAACCCGATATCTGATGGGAGAAGACGGTCAACAGAGTCCGGATTATGCAGCAAGGCTCTGGCAGCTTTCCGAAAAACTGGCGCACCTGTTTCGGGAATATGAATTTCACCGGATGGGAATGATTCAAAACTGGCTGGCTGGGACGGCCATACAGGACAGCATGGAACGGTGTCAGCAGCAGCTTTACCTGAAGTTAAAAACCAAGAGAAACGGACTTGAAAGTCGCACCGGCAAACAACTGCTGTCCATGATGGAGTACGCCGAGAAGGTGCTTTCCGAATCCGGGCCGGAGATAGAGAAAGCTGCTGATAACAAATTTGTCCATTTTTTCGGCCTGTCCCAGATATCCGATTTTCATTTAAAACTTATCGGCCGGCTGCAGGATTATTATACGGTTTTTATCTATGCGTTAAATCCCTCGAAAGAATTCTGGGAGGATATCAAAACACCCGGAGAAAAACGATGGGTTCAAAGAAAAAACATAAAGGGTCTTGCAATCCGGACTGAAGAAAAAGAGCAGGGAGAGCTTTTTCAGCACGACGACAACCCATTGCTGGCTGCATGGGGCAAGCCCGGTCGAGAAAGCGTCCGGCTGTTGTGCGAGCTGACCGGTTACGACTTTAATGCCTGTTTCACAGCCCAAAAACCTGCGACCGACATCCTGCAAAGAATTCAAAACGACATCTTTACGTTATCTTCCGCGGTCCGTGAAACCGAAGCCTTTGACCAGGATCGGTCATTGCAGATCATCGCCTGTCCCAGCGTGTACAGAGAGGTTGAAACCGTGTACAACAGCATTCTGTTCAACCTGGAACAAAAAAGCGACCTTCAGCTGACGGACATCGCCATTCTGGTACCGGACATTTCAACATACAAACCCGTGTTTGATGCTGTTTTCAATCGCAACCCCAGGTGCCTTGATTATAATCTGGTGGATTCGCATGCCGAAATCGAAAGCGTATACGGGAAAGCGATCCTGTCGATTCTGACGTTGGTCACCGGGCGATTCTCCAGGAACGAGGTCTTTGATCTCATTATGAATCCGTGCTTTGCAAGTCGCTGGAAGATCGGCCAGGAAGAGGTCCAGACCTGGGCCGGCTGGGCCGAGGCGCTAAATGTTTTTCATACATTCGACCGGGAGACAAAAACAGCCAGAGGATATCCGGCAAGCGGCACTTACACCTGGAAGCAGGGCCTCCAGAGGCTGCGCCTGTCAAGAATTATGGCTGCTCCCAATGCACCCGACACGGCGAGATTGTGGCATTTTCAGGAACTGGTTCCATTTAACGATGAAAAAACCGGTGACGCTGATCTGGTTGAGAAATTTTGCATGGTCATCGAGGCGCTTCATCATGCCGTAAACGCGTTCAACGTGAAAAACGCAACCGGCGAGCAGTGGAAGCAGGTCTTTTTTAGTGTCTGCGATCAACTGATAGAAATCCCGGAGGATTTCAAAGGGGAGTTTGTCGTTCAACAATCCCTGATAAACGCCTTTGATAGCCTGGTACTGTATGACCGGCTCCAGGGAGATGCATCCGAAACCATATTGGATGTTGATCTGATCAAGGAATTTATACGCGCCAATCTCAGCGCCATTTCAGGAGGACATGGTGACTATTTAACCGGCGGCGTCACCATTTCCGCGCTGCAGCCCATGCGGCCCATCCCTTTTCGTGTTGTCTACGTCCTGGGAATGGAAGAAGGAAATTTTCCCGGCAGAGCCGAACTGTCGTCACTGGATCTGAGGCTGCTAAAACGGTGGATCGGCGACATCAGCCTTCCTGAACGAAATTGTTATTTGTTTCTTGAAGTACTCCTGGCGGTGCAGGACAAACTGTATATTTGTTTTGTTTCCAGGGATCTTCAAAAAGACCGCATCCGGCAGCCATGTTCCGTGGTTAATCAGCTCAGGCGCTATGTGGAGCAGGAAGTATTTACCAACGGACAACGTTTCCAAATTATGGAGATACCCCTTTCCGGAAGCAGTAAACGCTTCCTCGATCCAGAAGCGATCAACACATGGAGCGATGTCCTGATTAACTATTCCACAGCCGACAGGCTGGCATGTTACCGCGCCAACCGATTGTGGGAAACGTTCAATCAAAGCGCTTTGGCGGACGATCTAAAAAGGCTCGAGCGCTTTAATCCGGATTGGTCGGTCGATGTCGATAAACCGGCAGCCGGTGACAGGCAGGTCGAGCGGATTACGTCGAAACAATTAAAAAAATTTCTGGAAGATCCTGTCCGGCAGAAGACTCAGCGGCACCTGGGTCTTTATGACGAAGAAGAAACCATCGAAGACCTCATTTTGCGCGAGGATGAACCGTTCTTTTCCGAATTCCCATTGGATTATCATCTTACAACGGATCCGGTGAGGCAGTGGCTGGATAGGCTGTTTTCTTCTCAGGATACCGATACCGCCAGGCCGGCGCCAGAGGATATCTATAACCTCGTTTATGACCAGTATCGCCGGAAAAGCCGAACTCCGGAAGGCGCTTTCGCCGAGATGGACAGGAATGAGCTTCGGGGTCATGTCTGCCGGATCGTAGAAACGCTGAATCCGGTTTTGGATCAGATGCAATCCGCCAGGAAACTGTATCGGGCCGTGTTTATCGGCGAGCAGACCGGTGAACCCATCCCTTCCGGTATCAACCTGGGGTTAAAACGATTTGAACCCCTGTCAATGACGGTACAAACCGTAAGCCACACATCGGAAGATGTTACATATGACGTAGAACTTCACGGGCAGCTCCCCTGGGTATGGCAGGACGCCGAGAGCAGATGGCACGCCCTGGTATTGACCGGTTCCCGGAGAAATCCAAAAGAGCCGGACAAAACCGCATTCGAACCGGTTATATTTTACCTGCTTTGCCTGTCCGGGGAAGATAGTTGCCGGTGGATCGGAAAATCCGGAATCACCCTTCATGTCGTTTACCGGGAAAAGCTGGTAGAGTGGACTTACAAGTTCGATCGAGAGACGGCCAGGATGTACTTGAATGATCTGGTTTCGGATTACCTCAATCAGTCGTTGGCGGCATGGCTGCCTTTTGAAATCATCTCGAAGTTGCAGGTTCGACCGCATAAAGGACCGGATGATGCGGTTGATGACTTAATCCGGGAACAATTTTTTATAGAGCTTGAAGGTGCCTACTCAGAGGTTGACGATTACCTGATCCGAATTGCAAAACCGGCGATTCCTTTGGATGCCTTCGACAGGGTTCGAAGACGGTTCAAAATTTTTTTTGATATCAGGAGCTGACATGTCCCATACGCTCGTGGATAACACCGCACAGATTGATTTGAACCGGCATGCGCTCATTGAAGCGTCTGCCGGGACCGGTAAGACCTATACCATTGAAAACCTGGTTGTAAGGCTGTTAACGGAAAAACTCGATATCGCCCTTGAAAATATTCTAATCGTTACCTTTACGGAAAAGGCAACTTCGGAACTGAAAATCCGGATTCGTGAGAAGCTGGAGCAGGAATTAAGGCGCTCTCCCGGCGATAGCGGAGTCCTTGAAAAAATCAAGGCGACACTGGATTGTTTTGATGCTGCCTCCATTTATACCATCCACGGATTTTGCCATACGATATTGAACGATTTCGCCTTTGAAAACGGCACCCTTTTCCAAAGCGAGGTCGTCGATGACGGGCCTCTTTTCGATACCGTTCTAAAGGAGCAGATGCGAAAAGCCTGGCCAGAAATCTATCAGGAGTATTTTCTTGAAATGCTCAGCCTGTCGGGTCTCAGCACCCGCAAAGATCGGCTCCTTTCCATGATCGCAGATATCGCCCGGCGAATCTACCGTCCCGGAGCAGGGGATGAAATCGAACCCGACACAGAAGGCAAAAACATCGGTCAGATCCGATCGGAGATAAAAACTCTGGCAATGCGACTCAAAACCCTTATCGGAATTCCTCCCTGGTTTTCCGAAGGGTTTGGCCGGCTGAACATTCATTCGGGCAGTAAAAAATCATTGCTCGAAAAGATCGTTATTCCTCTCGAAACTTTCCTGTCTCAAATCGATGAAGAAAGTTTCACCATGGCCCATCTGTCGGATTTGATTGACGGGATTCAACAGGTCAAGTCTGCCGGCAGGCAAGGGGTCGAATGTCTCATTCCCGACAAATGGCTGAAACAAAATGCCAACCCGGAGGTTTGCCCGAGTCTTGAGCCTGTTGTTGAAACATTGAAAAACCTGATCGAAACCCACAAAAGATGGGCCTATTTCCTGGTGGTGCACGCCATTAAACAACTCCAAAAAGATGCTGCCGTTATAAAACGACGGAACGGGTGGATCAGCTATGATGATATGCTCGGTCAGGTTGAATCAGCCGTATATGGCGATAATTCCCCGGCGCTGCTGACAAGACTGCGGGGGAAATACCGGGTTGCCTTTGTTGATGAATTTCAAGATACGGATCCGGTTCAATGGAGGATTTTCAAAAAGATTTTCCTGGATCATGCTTCAGCGCCTTCTGAAAACCTGCTGTATCTTATCGGTGATCCAAAACAGGCCATCTATTCTTTTCGGGGTGCCGATGTTTATGCCTATCTGGATGGAAGAAATGAGATGCAGCGATGGGCAACCTCCGGTAAGGCCAATCTGTATTCCCTGGCAACCAACTGGCGAAGCCGGCCGGAACTCGTCCAGGCGTTCAATGATCTCTTCTGCCGCCGGGAATGGTTTCCGCCGCATGACCGGGCCGGTGCATTTGAAATCGGCTATCAGGCCGTCGGATCACCGGACGAAGCCGGCCTGCCGGCGGTCCTGGTTGCCGATAATTCACGTCGCCCGGCACTCAACGTCGTGGATCTTCGCGGTCCCAAATCTCCCAAGGCCGTTAAACCCGACCTGGCAAGGTTTATTGCCGCCGAAATCGAGTATCTGGTCACCGCCGGGGGAATTGAAATCCGGGAAAAAAACACCAACCGCCGGCGCCTTGATTTCGGTGACATTTGTATTCTTGTGCGCGGCAAATCCGACATCTCGTTTTTAGAACCCGAGCTGTTAAATCGAAACATCCCCTATACATTTTACAAAAAACCCGGGCTCTTTCTTTCAGATGAAGCCGTTTACCTGAGCCTCGTGTTTCATGCAATCCTTGATCCGGGCAGCATTTCTGATGTGAAAAAAGCACTGCTTACCCCGTTTTTTGAATATGAACCTCAAGACTTGTATGATTATGAAAACCTGGCGGTTTCCCACCCGCTAAAGCAGTTACTTTTCCAGTGGAATGAGCAGGCCAGATCTCGGAAATGGAGCCTGCTATTCCAGTCTTTGATGGAGGATTCGGGGCTGCTTTTCCGTGAATCCCCGTCGCATGACTGGGACAGAAAGCATACCAATTATCGCCAGATATTCGAGCATCTGGAAATGGCTGCCTACAAGAAGAAGTTGGGCTTTCGGGGGCTTTTCGCACTGCTGGACAGTTACCGGAAACAGACCGTCGGTGCGGATGACGATGCCGATATTCATCAAATTGAAACCGAAGACCGCAAAGTACAGATCATGACCATGCATGTCAGCAAGGGGCTCCAGTTCCCTGTGGTATTTATTGCCGGGGGGCTGACACAACCGCCCGGAAACGACTATCATGTGTACCATGTGTATGATACGGACAACCCGGCCGCAGGTATCCACAAAGTCATCGACCTGTCTAAGACATATGCCAAAGAACAACATGACCGTGAACAAACGGATGAGGACAAACGGCTGTATTACGTGGCCCTGAGCCGGACACAATTTAAACTGTATGCGCCGTTTTTCCCTTTAACCGGAGGGCAACCCTGGGTGGGTCCGGTGTGTCGATTTCTTTCCCAGGCCTTGGCGTCGGCGTTCCCGAAAAACGGTGACCATCCGGCAGCGGGATGGCTGACACCGGATGGTCATTTGGCCCCTGACAAGGGAGTCGTTAAAACAGTTGCGCAGTCGATAATTTCTGAAAACGGCATAGAGGAGTTCCCCTGGACCTTCCCCTCCGTCAAGAATTACCGGAATAGAAAAAGCATGCTCACCTCATTTTCAAGCCTGCACGACAAGATTTTTCACGATCTGGATCCACTGCCGCAAACCACGGGATTTCACGCCGCACAGGGAAAAGACAAAGAAGACGATGAAAGCTTTGCCACTTTCGAATCGAACAATATCCGGACTATCAGAGCAGCGGACGAAATTCCGGGAGGAACGGATATCGGATCGATGTTTCATGATATCATCGAGCATATCGATTTCAGTGCGGTTGCAGAACACCCCGACCGCCTTTCTGAAACACCGGAAACCAGGGATGTTATCGTAAAATACATGGAGATATACCGAATCGATGAACGCTGGCGACCCCAGGTTTGCCGGGTAATTGCCGATGCCCTGACAACGCCGGTAAATGTTGCGGGCGATGAATTGATGATCGGTCACCTGGGTAAAGAAGATCGGATTCACGAGGTTGAGTTCTATTATCCTTTTTCGCTGCCGGTTGATGCGGAATTACAAATTCCGGACTGTGAGGTTAAAAGCGGGCGGAATGGATTTGTTCGGGGATTCGTGGATCTTGTTTTTCGATACAAGGAGAAATATTTTATCGCGGACTGGAAGACCAATCGCATTGATACGGGTTATGACCTGAAGTCCCTGGAAAACAACATGAATCGTGCAGGATATCATCTCCAGTATAAATTGTATGCCATTGCCGTGCTGCGCTGGTTGGCCCAGGCCCTTGGGAGCCGGTTTGATCCAGCCGGGCAATTTGGAGGTATCTTTTATTTTTACCTCCGGGGAATGGGCTCCGGCAACGAAAACGGCATCTATTACGTTGCCCCCGGTGATGTGGGCAGTTTGGAACATCTTGAAGAAGAAATTTCAAGGCAAATCGCCGGTGCGATATGATAACAGCGGGCAAGCTTTGTTTTTCCCCACCCCAAAATAGAGCCATCTATAACTGACTCCCGAGATAAGGGGGAGGACCAGATTTTTCATCAGCGGAGACCGTGGAACTATGGTTGATTTCATTTTTGACGAAGGCCGAATCTTACGGAATCTTGAGACGTTTAAAATTTTTGACAGGAAGGGACAATCAGCGGCAAAAATGCTGATGCCCTTTATCCGTCAGATGGAACTTTCCTTTCTCGATTATATGACCATTAGAGATCTGATGGAATTTGGCGGGTATCAGGGTGATACGGCCCTTGCAATTGTCCTGATGGCCATGTTCGCCGCTCTGGAGGAAGGCAGCCTCTGTCTTGATCTCAACCCGGACAAGCTCAAAAACCGGCTGCCTGCCGAGACCAGACAGGAAGCCGGTAAACCCATCGATCATTTTTTGTGCGGTCTTAATGAAGGTAAATATCAAAAGCTTATTACGAGAAACGGTGATGAATACATGCCCTTGATTCTGGATGAATCCGGGGGAAGACGGCTGCTTTATTTCCAAAAATATTACGTGCATGAAAGCCGGTTTAAAAAACGAATGGAAGCGTTCCTGAATGCTGCAGTTTCTTTTAAAATACCCGAACAAAAGGTTGACGATTTGCTGGAAGAAATCCATTCACTCCCCCTTGCCATCCGGGTCTGCCCGGACAACACACCGATTTCAAAGGATTCGCAACAGCTCGAGGCGATAAGGCTGGCACTGACATCCCAATTCTCGATCATTTCCGGCGGACCGGGAACCGGCAAAACGTCTCTGATGGTCAACATCCTCCGGTGTCTTGTTCGGGCAGGCGTTCCCGTATCTCACATTATTTTTGGTGCGCCAACGGGACGTGCAGCCCAAAGAATGACCGAAACGGTTCACAGCAATATTGCAACGATACAAGAACCCTCCGCCGAAGATTCGGACCTTTTAAATCTGAATGGAAGCACCTTGCATAAAATTTTGCGATACAGAAGTATCGAGCATGAGTTTTATTACCGGGATACCAATCCGTTGCCCGCATCGGTAATCCTGATTGATGAAATCTCCATGGTGGATGTGGTTATGCTGGATAAATTCCTCCAGGCCGTCGATCCGGCAAAAACAAAGCTTGTTTTTCTGGGTGACAGGGATCAGTTGCCTTCCGTGGAAGCCGGATCTGTTTTCGCGGAAATGGTTCCGGACGGAACCCGCGCATCAAAATTTAAAGACCGGTTCGTGGTCTTGCGGAAGGTCTATCGCTCCGGTGTTCATCTGCTGGAACTCGCAAATCAAACCAATACGGGTGCTTTCCCGCCGTTTACGGCGGTTACTTTTGAAAATGCGCTTTCGAGCGGACCGGATCAATGGGCTTTTGTCAGCGCAGAGCGTTTTGACAAATGGCAGGAACATCTTTATCACTGGACAAGATATCAGTACCTTAGCCCGCTGTCAGGCAATGGGAACAGTTTCAAGGAGTTGATAATCAACGCCGGCGAGATGACCGCCGACCGGATTGTCTCATCCGAACAGGGTCGTTTTGTATTAGACCACATATTCATGGCGGTGGAACGGGCGAGAATTTTGTCCTTTGTCCGCAAGGGGATCTACGGATGTACCGTGATCAATACCCTGATCGCCAATTACCTCATCAACGAGTTCGACCCTTTGGCCAGGCGGAAAAGTGATGTATTTTCGGGAGCCATGATTATCATCACCCGCAACGATTATTCAAAAGATCTGTTTAACGGGGATGTCGGTGTTGTGATCAAAGACGCCAACGGAACTTACAGGGTATTTTTTCATCGGTCGGGATCTTACATCAGCTTCCCGGTGAATCTTTTACCGTCCTGGGAACTTGCTTTTGCCATGACGGTGCACAAAAGCCAGGGATCGGAGTTTGATGATGTAATGCTCGTCCTGCCTGATAATGAAAATCACAGACTGCTGACCAGGCAGATTGTTTATACGGGTATTACCAGGGCAAAAAACCGGGTGCTGTTATATGGATCCCGGTCAGCCCTGAACAATGCACTTAAAAGGAAAATCGAGCGGCAGTCCGGTTTGAGGTGGTAACCCTATAACCTTTCAAAGACATAGCTCGAGCGGTTCAGGGTTCAAGGTACAAGCAAATTTCGTTTAATCTACCTTCAACAACCCCTTGATTTTACTGGTGCCCCCGAGATGAATCGAACATCCGACACATGGATTAGGAATCCAATGCTCTATCCACTGAGCTACGGGGGCTATGTAACTATCTAAAATAATTATAAATAAAGACAGGTAGAGCAATGGACAATTAATCCATTGCTCTGCAAAAGTTTTGATAAATGTTTTTCACAAAAAAAATATTTTGTAAATATTTAGTTTAATACTTCCAAAGTTTTTTTTATTCATTAATCAACGATAAAGAAGATACTGTTAAAATAAATGTGTTGACAATATGTCAGATATGACATATTGTTGC
>Ga0210134_1000034_pt1 | contig 16728 bp, 10 predicted proteins | sample RushSE_CattailNL_3_FD_185565 | JGI IMG/M metagenome (GOLD analysis project Ga0210134, IMG submission 185565) | Wetland microbial communities from San Francisco Bay, California, USA, that impact long-term carbon sequestration - RushSE_CattailNLB_D2... | ecosystem: Environmental > Aquatic > Marine... | reverse complement strand
TTGGTTCTCAAGCAGCCGTCGATAAAGCGGGTGAAATCGCACGCAGCGTCAAGGGGGTCACATCCGTAAAGAATGATCTGGTCGTGAAATAGGCGAGCGCTATTATCTCCCGGATGGAGCATGAGGGCTGAAATATGGCTATCCATATGAAAAAGGTTCTGTTCATAACAACGGGTGTCATCACGCTTGTTGTCTTCGCGGGTATTTTCGCTCTCATGCTCAATATCGAAAGATATAAACCCCAGATCGAGACAACCGCGTCTACTGCTCTGGGAATGGATGTCCGGATCAAAGGCAGGATGCGCATGGCCATTTTCCCGGGTTTCGGTCTAACGCTGAAGGACGTCAACGTGAAGAACAAGGGATTGAACGTCGTTACGGTTGAGAATATGAGGTTAGGGCTGAAGCTCATCCCCTTCGCGAGGTCCGAAATCAAGATAACCCGGCTCGAGCTTGTCAAGCCGGTTTTCTCGATAGTTCGGTCCAAAAACGAGAGGTTCAATCTTGAAAAACCGGGATGCACGTTATGGGAAAAACTCCTTGCTTTGAAAAAGATATCCATCTCTCAGGGGAGCCTTGTTTATACTGATGAAACATCCAGCGAGAAAATCGAAGTCGTCGACTTGGATCTGAGCATAAGAAACCTTTTTTCCAGCGGGACGGACAGCTCGGAACCATTCAAGAATATCTCATTCAACGGGGATATCAGATGCAAGATACTCAAAATCTATAACTTCACCCTGATAAACCTCGTGATGAGAGCAGCAGGTGAAAAGGGAATACTCGATATCAACCCCGTCAGTATGAACATCTTCGGTGGAACCGGGAACGGAAGCATTCATGTGGACGTGACGGGGCCGTCGCCTCATTACAGGGTAATCTATACGCTTAATCGGGTCAGGATCGAAGAACTTCTTCAGCAATACTTACTCAAAAAAATCCTCCAGAAAACCGTAGAAGGGCCGATCGACTTTTCCGCAGACCTGACGGCAATGGGGAAGAGCGCAGATGAGGTGAAACGATCGCTTAACGGCAACCTTTCTTTGAACGGGGAGAACCTGATGCTGCGCGACATCGATATTGATGCTCTTATCATGAAGTACGAACGAAGCCAGAACTTTAATCTCGTGGATGTGGGGGCGTTCTTACTCGCGGGTCCATTCGGGCCGGTACTCACCAAGAGCTACAATTTTATAAGCCTGTACGAAGAGTCGCAGGGTGAAAAAGGGATCATCAGGAAACTTGTTTCGGTCTGGAAGGTAAAAAACGGCATTGCCGAGGCGCTCGATGTAGCCCTTGCCTCAAAAAAGCAGAGGATTGCCATGAAAGGAGGATTGAATTTCATCAACGAGCGGTTTGTCGACGTAACCGTAGCGGTCCTCGATAAACGAGGGTGCGCCGTTTACAGCGAAAAAGTGCACGGGCACTTCCGTAACCCGCAGATCGAGAAGGAAAATATCTTTAAGTCAATTGCCGGATCCGTATTGAATCCGCTGGAGGATGCGTGGGAATTCATCCAGAGCGGAGAGTGCACGGTATTTTACTCAGGTTCCGTAGCGCAGCCGGATCTGCGGAATCCGTCGTCACAGATGGAATCGATACCAAAGGAACGAGTTTCTCAGGACATGAAGAATTAAACTGAAACACGAAGAACATTTTGACCATCCTGACTTTCCGGGAAATATGTTCTCAAAGAATTTCAGACCTATCGGAAACGGAAAACATGGTACCAAAATGTTTGATTGCCCAATTGAAATTAGATTAAGAGATGGGACACTCGTTTTAACTCGGTTGTTAAGCCCGGATGACAAAGAGGAATTAAATATTTAAATCCGAATCATAACTTTTGTTGTTTCCGGGAACTCAACATTACGATACGCGGTTGTCACTATCGAAAATCTTAAAACGACAACAATCTGCACTTAAACCTATGAATGAGAATGTGCGAATCGATGATAGAATTCCATAAATAAAAAAGGAGATGCCATACAGCATCTCCTTTTTGTAATCTTGGGTCAAACCGATATTATTTTTTGCTGTCGCCGGTAGCGGCACCGTGCATCTTGATTTCGACTTTTTCGGTCAACCCTTCGTAGTATTCCCTCAAAATTGCAACAACTTCATCTCTTCCAAAATGATCCGGAAGTTCTCCACCCTCTGAAAGGAGCTTGCGAAGCATGGTTCCGGAAAGCAGCACCCGGTCCGCTTTGTCATGGGGACAGGTTCTGAGGGATGCCATGCCGTCGCACTTGAAGCAGTAGAATGTCCAGTCGATCTTCAAGGGTTTGCAAAGCAAATTTTTTCCCGGATCGTCAGAGGTCGGGATCTTGTCAAATATGGTTTGGGCTTCGAACATGCCGTAGAAATCACCGACACCGGCATGATCCCGTCCGATAATCATGCGGGAACAGCCGTAATTCTGGCGGAAGGTGGCATGCAAAAGTCCCTCTCTGGGACCGGCATAGCGCATATCCAGGGGATAACCGCCCTGGACCACGTTTTTGTCCACAAAATAGTTCTTTACAAGAGCGTCGATGCATTTTACGCGGACTTCAGCGGGGATATCACCGGGTTTGAGGTTTCCGACCAGGGAGTGAATGTATACGCCGTCACACACTTCCACGGCGATTTTGCAAAGATATTCATGGGACCGGTGCATGGGATTTCTGAGCTGCAGTGCGGCGATTTCACTCCATCCTTTTTCCTCGAAAATTCTGCGAGATTCTTCGGGCCTCATATAGACGCCGGCATATTTGGTGGGATATTCACCTTCGCTTAAGACTTTGACCGGCCCTGCAAAATTGAAACCTTTCTGATTCATCACCATCTGTACACCGGGGTGATCGTCCTTGGCGATTTTCCAGAATTCTTCAGGGGTCGGGGTCCCTTCACCCATAAAGACTTTTTCACATTCAAACTTTTTGTCGGCTTCGGTCATTTCATATTTTTCCGTGACCTTCATGGTTCCCATGATTTCGCCGCTGTCCGGATCACAAAGGGCGACTTCATCGCCGGTTTTGACGCTATCGGCATCGGCTTTGTCCACGGAAAGGGTCACAGGGATGGGCCAGAAAGTTCCATCGGCCAGCTGGAAATTATCGCAAACACCTTTCCAGTCCGCTTTGGTCATGAAACCTGTCAGCGGGCTGAACCCGCCGATACCCATCATGATCAGGTCGCCCACTTCTCTATGGGACATGGTAATCTTTTTCAGCCCTTTGGCCTTTTTCTTCTCTGCTTCCAGAGCAGCGCCTTCAAGCAGGCAGCAGGTCAAACCTTTACCGCCATGGGGTGGGATTAATTTTGACATTTGTAACCGTCTCCTTTCGATTTGTTTATTAAAATAAATGGCTTTTTCAACACCATCTCAATTTTCACAAAAGGGAACTATTAATAAGGATAAAACGATTTGTCAAGGAGAATCAATCGGCATAACCGTTTTAGATTTTTCAATCCTGCTTGGTTCCAAAAAACAAACAGTATCAATTTGATGCAACCCTTGAACCTTGAACTCTGAACCTGGAACCGATCCGTTCAGTTATAATATCAAAGAAGCTCCAATTCCCAATTCCAAAGGCCGGGCCTCTTTTTCAAGGTCACCTCTTTTGGAATCGGTTCCAATAGATGCACAAACAGTCTGTAGCCTCCCTTTTCAAGCGCTTTTCGCTTGGTTCGCAGGTCGAGCTTCCAGTTGGGATAGATCCAATAGTCGGATTCATATTTTTGAACCCAGGCGGCTTCGCCTTTTGGGCTCATAAAAGGCGTTTCGGTTTTCAGGTCGTTCGACAGTACCCGTGAAACACACAGGGGCCAGTTTCCGTACAGAACGATCCCCAGCGGCAAGGGGCTTTGTTTTGGGAGCGAGAAAAAATCGAATTGCCCGAGTTCGGGTGTCACGATGGCACCGTTATAGCCCATGGATGCCAGAGTTTTTAGCGCCAGAACATTGGCGGTATTGCAAAAAGGGCCGGCCCAGAGATTCATTCCTTTTAAACGGGTAAAAAGTGCGGTCTGCCACGGGGCGTTCAGTACGAAATTCCTGCCGCCCTTGTCGAGGATAAAATCGACAAGTTCCTTTCGGTGTAGCTCATCATCCGGCCAGATGACCGGCGGCAGCCACCACCAGATTTGTGACCAAAGCCCTTTTGGCAGATGCTTTACCGCCTGATTCGAAAGCCAGAGTCCTGATGGTCCATCGGGTTTGATTTTGCCGAGCTGACGGTAAACCCGAAGTTCCGAGGGTGCTCCTTTTCCCAGGACGGATCCTTTATGCCCTTTTGCAACAAAGACGGAAGGGGTCGTTTTCAGGACCGGTATTTTGATCAACTCCTTTTCGAGAATAGACAGCATATCTTCAAGGGCCTTTTCTTTTCGGTCGATAAGGAATACCGGAATTTTCTTTTCAAGGCTCATTTTTGAAATAGACTTTAGAAACAGACTCCCGCCTTTTGGGACATACCGGGTCACCCTGCTGATGCTGTGCCATAATTCGTCTTCATATCCAAGGCGAAGGAGATCGCCCGCCAGCAGCGCTTCCCTCGGATTTAAAAAAGGTTTTTGTGGGGTTCCCTTGAGAAATCCCACAAAAAGTCCGGATCCGGTTTGATTATCCGGCCGGATAGGGTTTTGGGGCCTTTGGGACAAGAAATTATAATGGGTTCCTGACCTTCCAAGGGCATATGATAACAGATCGAGAGCCGTTTTTTTCATCCTGGGATCCGTCCCACGGTCCCTTAACATCCGGTAAGCTTTAACCGTATAAAAAACGGTGTGGGGGCCTTTTTTGCGGCCTTCGATTTTCCAGGTTCGGATTTGTGGAATCGTTAAAAGGACTTTAACCAGAACATCCAGACTGAGGTCCTGGCAGGAAAAAAATCTTTTGCTCTGGTCTTTCTGCGTGTAAACCCGGCGGCAGGGCTGAACGCACCTTCCCCTGAGGCCGCTTTTTCCGCCGTAATAACTGCTCCAGTAGCATCTTCCGGAGATACCATAGCAAAGCGCGCCGTGTACGAAAACTTCCAGGTCAAGACCTTTGGGACAGGCCGTGGCCATGGCTTTGATTTCGTCGATATTCAGCTCCCTGGGAAGGACAATCCGATGGATTTTCAGGCTATTTTGCGCCTGTCGGAGGGCTGCAGAAAAGCTGACATTGGACAGGGTCGAAAGGTGCAGCTCGCCTGAAAAACCGGTTTGCCCGGCAAGTTGTACAAAGCCCAGATCCTGAATAATGATACCGTCAGGTTTCACATACCTGTCGAGCTGTTCAAGCAGTTTGCCTGCCGTATTCAGGTCTTCGGGTTTTAACAGCGAATTCAACGTCACATAGACCTTGACCCCTCTGTCATGGGCCAGCAGGGTCAGCGGGACAAGTTCCTCAATAGTAAAATTTTGGGCCTCCATGCGCGCTGAAAATTGCTTCAGTCCGCAGTATATTTCATCGGCCCCTGCGGCAAGGGCTGCCAGAAAAGAAGCTTTATTTCCGGCGGGTGCCAAAATAGAGGGTCGAAAAGATGTTTCTGGTTTTATGTTCATTTATTTTATTTTATCAAGTGGTTAAGCTTTGGAATATTTCTTTTTCAGCGCACCGGCTGCATCAAAGGTGAGGCTTAACAGAGCAGGGATCAGAAATAAGGTAAAAACCGTTGAAATCAAGAGACCACCCACCACGACACTGCCAAGCCCCCGGTAGAATTCAGAACCTGCTCCCGGAGCAAGGATCAGGGGAAGCATGGCCGATATGGTGGTGATACTGCTCATATAGATCGGCCGGATTCGGGATCGAACCGATTCCGTGATGGCTTCTCTTGGCGCCATATTGCCGTCCCGGATGTTGTTCAAACTCTGATGGACAATCAGGATGGCGTTATTCACAACGACTCCCACCAGGATGACAAATCCGAGCATGGTAATAATGTCCAACGCCTGATAGGCAATAAAAATGTTTACCAGCAGCAAGCCAACAAACCCTCCGGCTGCGGCCAGCGGGACACTGAACATAATGATGAACGGATAGAAGAAATTTTCAAATAATGCCGACATCAGCAGATAGCTGATGACGATAGCCAGTATAAAATTCCACATCAGAGCCGCTCTGGTTCGCGTCAGATCGTCAGCCGTACCGCCAAGATGGATGCTGTAAAGACTTGACAGGGAGCCTCCGGCCTTGATCGGGCCGACCACTTTCTCCTCTACAATTTCCATGGCGGTTTCAAGCGCCAACTCTCTTTCCGGAATCACCTGAATCGTAATGGCCCGCTGGGAATCGATATGATTAATCTGAATGGGGCCTTCTTCAAGCTTTACTTCGGCCAGTGAATTTAACGTCACTTTCTTCCCGGACGGCGCGACAACCGGAAAACGGGGCAGATCCTGGGTACGTTCGAGCTTTCCTTCCCGGCTTTTAACCACCAGGTCGATCTCTTCACCATATAGGCGATACGTGCTGGCTTTGGCCTCATCCACCATGGTGTCTACGATTAAACCGAGATCAGAGGTGGTCATGTTCAGGCGGGTCAGGCGTTCACGGTTGGGAATAATGCGCATCTCGGGGTTTCCCAAGTCAAGGCTGGGTATGGGTCGGATCTGGGCGTTGGGAAGGGCCTGGGCTGCCAACCCGTATACTTGTCTGCCCAGATTGATGAGTTGGACAAGATCGGGGCCTTTGATTTCTATTTCGATGGAGCGGCCTTCACCGATATTTTGTGAAAATAGACTCGGCTGCTGAACGATGGCAATCATGCCGGGGATATTTCTTAACACACCGTAAATATATGGCAGCAGTTCCCGGGTTCTTTCCTGGATTTTTGAAACAATACCCATAAAAATCGCTTGTCCCCGCGCGACATAGAAAAAATTAGTGGCCGGCGGAAGATTCAGTTTTTCTGCCAAAGCACTTTTTTGATCGTGTTCAATGAGCGGCAGAATGTCTTTTTCCACGGTTTTCCCAATATTTTCAAGCTCGTCCAGATTGTAACCCGGAGGCGGCAATAGAATCCCGAATAGCAGCTCACGGTTGCCTTCAGGCAGATATTCCGTTTTGGGCATCAAAAAAAATACCAGACCAATGGAGAAAAGGGTCATGATAACGGCAATGCCTATGCGTGCCGAAACCAGCCCACACATCCAGTAAACAAATTTTGTCATGTAATTTATAAAGGCGCCGGCAAAAGCGGATAGCTTTCGCATGATAAAATGGATGGGCTTGGAGATAGGCGAAAAAACCCCTTTTGCTCTGAATGCCGCGTTTTTATTCTTTTGAACCTTTCCCAGTATTTTGGAAGACAGAGTCGGAATAACCGTAATGGAGACAATTAGGCTCAAGGTTACGGCACTGCTGATGGCGATGGCAATGTCACGGAAAAGCTGGCCGGCCTCTTCTTCAACAAAAACAATGGGGAGAAATACCGCTACTGTGGTCAGTGTGCTTGCCAGAACCGCCCCCCAGACCTCAACGGTACCGTCATAGGCGGCGTCTTTACGGGTTTTGCCCATTTCCCGGTGGCGGAAGATATTTTCAAAAACCACAATGGAATTATCCACGATCATACCGATGGCAAAAGAAAGACCGGCCAAACTGACGACATTGATATTTCTGCCCATTAAGGTCATGACCAGGAACGTACCGATGGCGCTGATGGGAATGGCGATGGCGACGATGAGGGTGCTGGCAAAATTTCGTAAAAATATTAAAAGCACCAGAATTGCCAGAGATCCACCCACAAAAATATTTTCTCTGACCAGGTTTATCGCACTATAAATGTAACTGGTTTCATCATAGACCTTTACAATCCTTAGGTTCTTTTCCTTTAACAGACCTTCGTTCAATTCCGTGAGCGCTTCTTGCAGTTTCTTCATCACCACCAGGACATTGGAGCCGGGTTCTCGAACCGCGTTTAGAACGATGGTCGGGACACCGACATGCCGGACGGCATATTCCGGATCTTTAAAACCAAATTCAACACTGGCAATATCCCTCACGGTAACAGGGATGTCGCTTACCCTTTTAATAATAACATCGGAGACATCTTCAGGGCTCTTGTACTCACCGACGGTTCGGGCGATATAGCGCCGCTTGCCCTCGTCAAATCCACCGGCACTGATGTTTTTATTTTCGATATCCAGTGCCCGAACGAGTTCGGGTATGGTCACATTCCGGGCCGAGAGGGCATCTGAATCGACAATGACCTGAATCTCTTGCTCCCGTCCCCCGTAAATATTGGAAGACGAAACACCCGAAATTCGCTCGAGGCGAGGCTTCACATAGTCATCGACAAAATCGAACTCCTGCTGCAAGTCGCCCTGATATCCGTCCAGTGCTTGCAGTACCATCCAGGCAATCGCCTTTTCTCGTCTTCCTCCGGACTTTATGATGGGCTTTTCCACATTGTCCGGATACTTTTTAACCCGTTCAAGACTGTTGGATACCCTGAGCAGCGCATCATCGGTACCCGTACCGATTTCAAACAACAGGCTGATATAGGCGCTGCTGTCCTCACTTTCACTTTTAATTTCCATCAAGCCTTCGAGATTTTTGAGTTCGTCTTCCTGAGCATCGACGATTTCGCGTTCCACTTCAATCGGACTTGCGCCGCGCCAGGTCGTCGTGATGGAAATCTCCGGGAGGTCGACATTGGGGGTCAACTGAATCGGAATTCTGAAAAGTGAAATAAAGCCGAACAGGACCAGCAGGAGAACTCCGACGGTAACGGTAACCGGTTTTTTTATGGCGGTATCGACCAGTTTCATGCTTCACCAAGAACCAAATATGAAATTTGTTTCAAATCACAAATTCCAATTACCAAATAACAAACAAATCTCAAATTACAACTTTCGTAAGAGTTTAGTTTTTTGAAAATGAATCGCTCTGAGTGTGCTTAAATTTTTTCTGAAAGAACTCGTAGATAACGGTTCGTAATGAAAAAACCGGTTTTTGCTTCTGAAAATGGTTTTGGTTTTAAGACCATATGCTCGCATTCGAGACAATCCGGATTGGTTTTTTCATAACGAGCCGTAACCCACTCAAACAGCTTCCAGTAAAAATTTAAGCACACCTGGAGCTTTCTAAAAACAGCTTTGTTTCAAAGATCTAAACAGTTACCAACTTTCAATGACCAAAACGTTTAAGGACTAGATATTGTTTGGATTTTCGAATTTTGATCATTGGTTATTGTTTGAAATTTGTGATTTGTTTTTTGGAATTTTCACAAACTCTACCAATCATTTAAAAGTTGCGGTAAATGCAGACGCAAACGCACAAAAATCAACTAAATAACCATTAATCTATAATAGTTACCGGCTGTCCGGGTCTAAGGCGCTCGTTTCCACGAATAACAACCGGATCGCCGGGTTTGAGATTTCCTTCAACAGCGACGCCCCCGTCATAATAGCCGAGGATTTGTATGCCAATCGGAATGGCCTTGCCGCCATTTACGAGAAAGACCATCCTGTTTTCACCTGCGGTTACGATGGCATCTTTGGGTATGAGAAGGGCGCTTTTTTTATCCGCCAGGTTAAACGTAACGATAGTTTCCATGCCGCTTTTAATTTTAAGGTCGGGATTTTTAAGGTGTATCCTGACAGGAAAGGTTCTCGAATTCGGGTTTCCCTGGGGAAGCACGGCGTATATCTTTCCTGAAAACGGGTTGTTTGACACACTTTTTATGAGAAGATTTACGTTTCCTTGGGATGCAAGCATAACCGAATAGCGTTCGGGAACATCTACGGTGATTTGTACTTTATCAAGACCAAGAAGGGTAACAACCGGTCCTCCCTTGTTTATCCATTCTCCGACTTGGGTATGTTCTTTTGCGACAAAACCCGAAAATGGCGACAATACTTTTTGTTGTTTTATTTCATAGTTGAGCAGATCTATTTCAGCCTCGTTCTGGAGTAATTCCTGGGAAAGCGCCTGATACGTATAAAAAGCGGTATCATATTGCTTTTCGGCGACACTGTTGCTTTCTCGGAGTTTGCTCACCCTTTCGAGCTCTTTTTCAGCATTCCGAAGATTCGCCTCGATTCTTTTCTTTGCCGCGACAGCGCCTTTGAGACGGAGTTTAAGTTCGGTTTCTTTCAATTGAACCAGAAGGTCTCCCTTTTTAACATAATCGCCCTCTTTTACCGGAAAATATTCCACAACTCCCGATATTTCAGAAGCAACCGTACTCTCCGAGAAGGCTTCCGTTGTTCCAACCAGAGATATCTGATTCAAAACCATCTCTGTCTTCACTGCGGCAACTTGAACCGGAGACGGCGGCGGTTCGTTCTCCTTGTTTTGATCTTGGGCCAATGCGGCCGGACCTGAAAGTAAGGCGATAACTGTAACGATTAAACAATATCTGTAAATAACCGATCTGGTGTCAAATGTCAGCATGGATCTCCTCTTTTTAAACTGGAATCTCTACGTCGTAGTAATGCCAGAATTTATATACAAAATTCTTGAACGTCAAGGCTTTAAACATAGGCATTTTAACCCGTACTATCAACTTGAGGGGAAATAAATCCTCTTGCCCCGGGAACATCCTGTATTATATTCATGCATAGTCGAAATAAACACGAAAAAATGTTGCTACCATGAAAACCCGGAATTTGTTACTGAAAACACAAATTCCAAACAAAGGGGAAAGGATACATCTATGAAACTTGCAGTCAGCGGTAAAGGGGGCGTCGGAAAAACGACCTTTTCGGCACTTTTGATACGGACATTGAATGAACAGGGGAAACATGTGCTGGCCATAGATGCGGATCCGGACGCCAACCTTGCGGCGGCACTGGGGATACCGGATGCGGACCGCATTACGCCCATTTCCGAGATGAAAGAACTTATTTTCGAGAGGACCGAGGCAAGACCGGGCGGCATCGGCGGTTTTTTCAAACTTAACCCCAAAGTGGATGATCTCCCGGATGCGCTCTCGGCAAAACTGGACGGCATTAAACTGATGCGCCTTGGAGGGGTCCAAAAAGGGGGGGGCGGATGTATCTGTCCTGAGAGTACACTTTTGAGGGCTTTGATCACGCATATCGTTCTGGCTCGTGATGAAGTGGTGGTGATGGATATGGAGGCCGGAATTGAACACCTGGGAAGGGCAACCGCTTCGGCGGTGGACCGGTTGATTGTGGTTGTTGAACCCGGTCGGCGAAGCATGGATACTGCCGGCCATATTCGAAAACTTGCATCGGAAATTGGCCTGAAAAATATTGTTCTTGTGGGCAACAAAATCCGCAGCCGGAAGGACGAGGCGTTTTTAAAAGAGAACCTGAAGGATTTTGAGTTTCTCGGGTTTATTCCCTATGATGAAGCGCTCATAGAAGCCGATCTGGATGGTGTTTCACCATTTGACGTGGATTCATCGGCAAAATCAAATGTTAACGATATGATTTCAAGGCTTTAATGAGCCATCAAAAACCATACCATTATCGAACGAAAAAAGGAAAAGGCAGGTCTAGCCGGGGTCACCGGCCTCCCAGAATCAAACCTGGTGCCGATGCCGGCCTAAAAAAAATTTTTGCCGGTATTGGCGTCCCGGATAAAAAAGCATTTAAACCCGATCCTTTTCAGCTTCAAGCTTTGTCGGTTATTAAACGATCAGACTGTCTGGTTACGGTTCCCACCGGCGCCGGAAAAACATGGATTGCAGAGCAGGCCATTTCACGGATTCTTAAAAAAGGGGGTAATTCATGGTATGCTTCTCCGCTCAAGGCGTTGAGCAATGCAAAGTACGGTGAATTTTCAAAAATCTTCGGGCCTGAAAACGTCGGTATTTTAACCGGTGACCGAAAAGAGAATCCCGACGCCCCGATCATTGTAGGGACTACCGAAATCCTCCGGAATCAGCTTTATGATGCCATGCATCAGGGGATCATGCTTTCCACCGATTTTGTTGTTCTTGATGAAGCACATTTTCTTGGAGACGAGGACAGGGGCGTTGTTTGGGAAGAGATCATGATCTATCTTCCTTCCAGGATCCCGCTGCTTTTGCTGTCTGCCACAATCGGTAATGCAGCCCTTATTGCCCGGTGGCTTTCGTCCATCCGCGGTAAACAGTGTATTGTGGTTGAAGAGACCAAAAGACCTGTACCGCTGTATCCGCTCTTTTTTCACCCGTCAGGAACCCTGTTCCCTCTGCTTACCCGAGAAAGTCCGGGGAAAGGCAGATTGTCTAAAAAAGTGGCTGCGTATATGAGCAGCAGTCGCCCAGCGTTTCTTTCACCGCCCCATAAGCTGCCTCCTTTTGGAGATATTTTGCGCGTGCTGAACAAATATCGACTTCTTCCCGCCATATTTTTCCTTAAATCCAGAGCCGATTGCGATAATGCCCTTGATTTATGTGATGAGGGGCCGACATCCGACCCGGATGTATCAACCAGGCGCAGTCGGAGAATCGAAGAACTTGTGGCCGACAATCCGTATATTGCCCGGCACCGGCAAATGTGGCAGCTTGAACATTTGGCCGTAGGCGCCCATCACAGCGGACAGCTTCCGGCATGGAAACTGGTGCTGGAAACCTTGATGACGGAAGGGCTTTTGGATGCCGTATTCGCCACCTCTACGGTTGCCGCCGGAGTTAATTTTCCGGCCAGGACCATCGTGCTTTTGAACTCAGACCGGTTCAACGGCAGGGAATTTATGCCGCTCAGCCCCACTGAATTTCATCAGATGACCGGGAGAGCCGGACGAAGGGGAATGGACCATATCGGATTTGCAGTGGCAATCCCGGGAAAATTCATGGATATCCGGCTTGTCGCAAAGCTGATGCGATCACCGCCGTCTGATGTTTCCAGTCAGATAAAGATAAACTTTTCAATGGTCCTCAACCTGCTTTTGTCCCATACCCCGGATCAAATCGAAGATCTCTTGAAAAAATCTTTTGCCACATATGTGATGATCAAGACAAAGGAAAAAAAGAAACTTCAAAAACCTGTTGAAAATGATCACAAGCAGCTGTGGCAGGATTTTTTACAGCATCTCGAATTTTTGAAAGAAACCGGTTATGCCGCTGAAACCGGCAGGCTGACAGCCGACGGCATTTGGGCCTCCCAGCTTCGAGTCGATCAACCGTTGATGATTGCTGAAGGCTTCAGACGTGGTATTTTTCCGAAAAATGACCCGGCGCTTCTTGCCGCTGTGACGGCAGTGTTTGTCAGTGAACGCGAGTCCGATGAAAAAATAGACAAGGCATTTGTACCTAAAGTACTTACCAAGACCTTCTCCACGGTTACTAAAAAACTTTCGTCCTTCTCAAAACTGATGTCCAAAAGGGGTTTTGAAACCCGCCCGCTGCTCCTGGAGCCGGCAGCGATGCTTTATGCCTGGGCGTCCGGGTTGCCCTGGGAACAGTCGCTGACCATCGCCAAAATGGAAGAGGGAGACCTGTCCATGCTAATTCTAAGAACGGCGGACAACCTGAGGCACATCAGATCTCTTAAGGACGTATTCCCCGAAGCGGCCTCAACCGCCGGTGAGGCAATAGACCTTATTATGAGGAATCCTGTGGTGATGGGTTATGAGTAAGCCGAATTCTTTATAGATACGATTCTTCCCAAGCTCCCTATCGCCTCTGTTTCCAACACCTTCAAATCCAAAATATAAAGCAGTCGTCGTAATTTTAACCAAATGCTATCTGTTGGAAAAATCATTCGTTTGAGAAAAAAGTCAAAATCGTGTTAGATGCATTTGATATCTCAGTTTGACTCATTGGTGTGCTCGTGGCAAGAGATGTCAAGGATTAAAGGGGGAATAATTCCTGAGGTTTCCTTAACGTAACTCTTTGTCAGTGGAAAAAGAGACTTTAAGGATATCATCACCTCAATCATAACGCATTGGTTTGGCACATTTTAATTCCTCCGAATGCAGCACAGATCAATAACCGGAAAGAATTATGGGCTCATCGAACATCCGTCACTGGCGTCTTTATTAATTTCACTGTATTTACTTCATCATTGTGACATTTTATACATCCGGTAAAGTTGGGATGAGAAGTTGGCGGACCTTCCGGATCATTTTTAGGATTATGGCATTCAAGGCATTCCTTGTCTTGGGTTACCCCTTCATGGTCTTCGGGATATAATTGTATTGAAGGCCCATGAAAGCCAAGATAATGACGATAGGTACATCCGAATATGGTAAAAAGTAAAAAAAATAAAATGGACTTTATTATAAACGATTTCATTTATCCTCCGGTTCAATTTTACCATCCTGTATGGGCAGCCGAACATCCGCCAGCTTAATGATGTCCGGATCGTGTGTAGTAATAATCATGGTGCATCCCTGTTCGTGTCCCATATTGAACATAAGCTTGACGAGGTCTCTGCCTGTTTCCGAATCTAGGCTTGCTGTAGGTTCATCTGCCAGAAGCACCTGTGGCGAATGTGCTATGGCACGGGCCACAGAAACCCGTTGAACCTCTCCTCCGGAAAGTTCATATGGGAATGCCGCACCAGCGTCGGAAAGGCCGATGCCTTCAAGAAGTTCACCAACTCTATTAACAATAGCGTTTCTCTCAAAGCCATTCAGCTCCAATGAAAAGGCGATGTTTTCAAAAACCGTCAAATAGGTAAAAAGGTTACCGTGCTGAAAAACGAACCCCACATTCTTTCGTTGAAAAAGACAAAGAGCTTTTTCGGAAAGTGAATGAATGTCAACCCCGAAGCATGTCACCGTTCCATTTTCCGGACGTTCGAGCCCTCCGATACAATAGAGCAGTGTGGTCTTGCCTGAACCTGATTTTCCGAATACCGACACCGTGCTTGTCTTTTCAATGTTGAATGATACATCGGAAAGGGCCAATACCCGGCCCCTTCCCGAACGATATTCTTTTGAAATCCCCTCGAGTTGTATCATGTTGTCAAATACTCCTTAAAATATCCGCAGCTTTTTTTCTGGCTACCAGTCCTGCCGGCCATGTGGCAGATACCATGCTGAAAAAGAAGGCGAGAATAGGTGGCAAATACAAGGAGTAAAATGTCAGCCTTGGATATATAATTCCTGATACGACAAAATAACGATTATGTGATGTGAAATAAGTGAGATCTATTCCTGTGCGGCTCGCAATCAAAACCGCTAAAAAACCGCCAAGAATGCCAACAATAGAGGCGAAAAGGTTCATCATGATTACTTCGATAACTATCAGGCATGCGATTTCTCTGGGGGTGACGCCCATGGCTTTCATAATGCCGTATTCTCGAAAGTTTTTAAAAATAAATATGACAAAGGCACAGGCAATACCGACTGAAACTACTCCAAACACCAAAACCATGACGATACTCATGGAGACATAATTCAAATTGATCAACTGAAGCAGATCCGGCATCGTTTCCTTCCACGATTTAAACCCAAGCGATTTTGGTAGTAATTGACGATATCTCCTAATAATCTGCCCTGGATCGATCCCATTCTTTAAAAAAATGGCCGCCCGCCACGTTGTTGTTTTTACCGGTAGAATTTCAAAGGGGCAAAAAGCAATCCCTCGATCGAGATAGTCTATTTCGGTTTTATAAATTCCTGACACTGTTAACGTAACTGATTTTTCGCTAATAGCCGGATGGAATTGAAGCATACCCCCTGTTTGAACACCCAATTGTTTTGCTAACATGGAGCTTAAAAATATCGAATTCTCACCATTTTGGATATATCTTCCCTTAATGGCTTTTTTCCAAATTGCAGTGTGTTTCGACTCGGCAACCGGATTGACAGCAATCATAGTGATGGTTGCAACATGGTCTTCATTTGAAAGGATACCTGGTATTGGGTTGCGTTTGAGAACACCGGCCACTCCATTTATTTTGAGGTTTTCCGGGTTGAGGGAATGTGGAAGAAAATCAACTGATATATGACCTGAGTAAAGGCCGATAGAATTTCGGATCATCGCATCGTTTACGCCGATGGCTAAAGCAGATAGAAAGATAAGGACTGATACTGCGATGATCACCATTAATGAAAGGACTACGGTAGAACGCACTGACCGAGAAAGAAACAGGAAGGCGATTTTAATCCAAAATTTCAAATATCTCAATGACATATTTCGATATTAGGCATCATGTGATCCGCACCGATTCTTTTCGAAAGAAACCCAATAGAATATTCAACCAGGGATTGCTGGGTAGGGCCAAAAAGAGCACGGAGTCCTTCTACAAGAAAGGTTCTTGCAGATTTTACGGCTAAGGATTTGGCATGTGGCAGTCCTAACAGCAGGTTTTCGTCTCTTTTGGTTCTCGGATTCGATGACGTTAAAGACTTCAAGCAGCTCCACTCATTATGATCTGAATCATGATAGATAATGGAAGCCACATAATTGTGGCGTTTTTTCCGAACATCCATTGACAGATCAACCATATCATCCATTATCTGGCATCCCATTCCGATTTGATACAACGCTTCAAGTAAAAACGAAACACTTTCTTTCTGAAAATTTTCAATAATCAAAGGTACTGCCCAGGGGCACTGAAAAAGTAGACCGGTTTTATAATGGTGTATAGATTTGAGAACCTGTTCCGGTTGGAGTATTGTGTGAATACCACCTTCTTCCGAGGCCTCCTGAGCACCGCTTTGTGTCAGCGCATGCAGTGAGGCAACGCTCGCAGCCAAAACATCCTGGATGTTATTTTCATAATCCTGAAAGCCATTCAAAAGAATTTCAAAAAGAACGCGATCGGAAACCATAATATCAAGCACCGAGCGAAAGCGGGTCGCATATTCGGGCAAATCGGTTTCAAGAGTTTTTTTGTATTCGT